>Ga0316209_1000085_pt1 | contig 193298 bp, 160 predicted proteins | sample 6monopyrite_MG_FD_204945 | JGI IMG/M metagenome (GOLD analysis project Ga0316209, IMG submission 204945) | Microbial mat bacterial communities from mineral coupon in-situ incubated in ocean water Damariscotta River, Maine, United States -... | ecosystem: Environmental > Aquatic > Marine >... | reverse complement strand
TCATGATCACGTAGGCGATTACGGATGTAGTCCTGAATCGTCAGGTTTAAATCCCAACCATCTTTATGCCAAAATATCATACCTGGGGCTTCTTCCTGTGTATGGAACAAACCTAAAGCTTTACCAATTTTACGGTGATCGCGCTTTTCGGCTTCTTCAATACGCCTCAAATACGTTTTTAACTGTTTTTTATCTGCCCATGCTGTGCCGTAAATACGCTGCAGCATTTTATTATTTGAATCACCACGCCAATAAGCACCGGCCAGCTTAGTTAATTTAAAGGCTTTAATTTTGCCTGTACTTGGCACGTGTGGGCCACGGCATAAATCGGTAAACTCACCCTGCGTGTATAAAGACAACGCCTGATCGGCTGGAATATCTTCTATGATTTGCGCTTTATATTCTTCACCCAACTCACGGAAGAATTTCACTGCATCATCACGGGTTTTAACCGAACGGCTAATTTTAAAATCTTCCTTGGCCAGCTCTGCCATTTTCTTTTCGATTTTTTCTAAATCTTCTGGGCCAAAGCTTTCTTCATAATCGATATCGTAAAAAAAGCCATCATCTATCACCGGGCCAATGGTAATTTGCGCTGTAGGATACAACTGCTTAATCGCCTGAGCCAATAAATGCGCCGTTGAGTGACGAATAATGTCTAAGCCTTCTTCATTCTTATCGGTAATGATAGCAAGTGCGGAGTCTTCTTCTATTACAAATGAAGCATCAACTAGCTCTTCATTAACTTTTCCGGCAAGCATGGCTTTAGCCAAACCAGGACCGATTTCGGCGGCAACATCATAAACAGAAACAGGGGATGAAAAAGTACGCTGACTACCGTCAGGTAAAGTAATTACGGGCATTTGAGGCTCCTGGCTTCAGTGGTGACCTATACAAGGGGCCACATGTTTATCCAATGATTCATACGATAGACCATTGAACAGGGTTAACTTGAAAATTATATTCAACCTTATACTTCAGCTGAATAGACCGACGATTTTAACAAAAAATCGGCGGCAGTCTATTCCAGTTTTGTTTTTAAGTCATGACATTAAAACAAGCTTGTTCCAATGTTAAGGCTAAATAAGATAATCACATCAGCCGTGGAGAGTAAGGATAGTAAAGTTAAAACAGTCGCCTGAGCTTTTCATAACCAGCATTTGTTATGTCTGAGCTGCACAAATATGCACCCCTTCTAGCCACTAGCCCTCAACAATTTATGCTTAACAACCGACTAATACACACCACATGCAATTATCTCTACTATAATTGGTTCGAGTGCAATTCGGGAAAAACCATGCTTTTTATGAGATATTAAATCGTCCTGCGAAAGTTATCTGCACCTGTTTTATCACCCCTTGAGTTAGGAACATGAAGATATGACAATCAAACAAAAAATATGGGCCATACCCGTGCTTATCCTCATAATATTCACCGGTATGTTGATTACCATTCAAAAATACAGTAACGAAACCTATTCCGATATAACGATGATGCGCAATGTAGAATACCCTTATTTACGCCAGGTTGAACAACTGGCTTTGGCTGTATCTAACATTCAGCAAAATCTGGATGCCGCCGTTTCCACTTCTGATACGGATTTTATTGACCTTGCTCAAAACAGTGCCAAAACATTCGAAGACACTGTCGGCAATATACGCCTGAATACTGATAAGACGGCCCTGGCAAATCAGTTTAGTCAGATGTTTAACCTCTTTATGAGCAAAGCCCTGATTCTAACTGATGACTTAATTAACAATAATCCCATTGACGTATCCAAAGAAAGTCGGCGAATGATCAATTCACTGCAAGCATTACAAGCGCTACTGCAACAGGAAATTAACGGCTCAAACAAACGATTCGACAATGCTTTTTCGCAAATTATAAAACACACAGACGACATTACAGTACTCAATATTATCCTCGGCATTATTTTAGGTCTGTCTGTATCAACTATCTCCTACCTTATTATTCGTAGTATTTTCAAGCGATTTGATATTTTGCAAAAAGGCGCTGCCCGAATTGCTGCCGGAGATTATAGTGGCAACTTCCCAACAGACGGAAATGATGAATTAACAAAAGTTATGACTGGTTTCAATACCATGGAAAGCACATTAAGAAATGCTGTTTCCACACAGGTAAAAACACAAAGAATGCTTGAAACACTCAATCAGGAACTGGAATTACGGGTACGCAAAAGAACCAATAAACTCTCAAAAACACTGGAAGAGCTTAAACAGATGCAAAATCAGTTACTGCAATCAGAAAAACTGGCCTCTCTTGGACAGCTATCCGCAGGCGTTGCCCACGAAATAAATAATCCCATCGGCTTTATTTCTTCTAATATGAACAGCTTGTCTCAATACATAAATGAAATCTTTAAGTTACTGGGAACCTATGAAGAGGCAGAAAGCCAACTGCAGGACAGCCAATTACTCATAAATATCCAGACTATTAAAGAAGAAGTGGATATCAATTTTATAAAAGGAGACATCAAGGATCTGATTCTTGAATCTGAAGACGGCATTTCAAGAGTCAAAAAAATTGTTCAGGACCTGAAAAACTTCTGCCATGTTGATGATGAAGAGTGGCAACTTTCGGACATCCACAATGGTATTGACAGCACCCTGAACATTGCTCAAAACGAAATAAAATACAAAGCAAATGTAATCAAAGAATATGGCGACATTCCGCTAGTAGAATGTATTTTATCTCAGCTTAACCAGGTATTTATGAACCTGCTGGTTAACGCTGCTCATGCCATCGAAGAACAGGGCACTATCACCATTCGAACCGGGCAAGATGAGAACAACTGGGTCTGGATTCAGATATCCGATACAGGAAAGGGCATAGAAGAAGAACATCTTAAAAATATTTTTGACCCATTTTTCACCTCCAAAGCCATTGGAGAAGGAACAGGACTAGGGCTTTCACTTTCCTATGGCATCATACAAAAACACAATGGTCGCATTGAAGTTGATACAACCGTTGGCAAAGGGAGTACTTTTACGGTATGGATTCCGCTCAAACAAAGCAAGCCTCTCCCGGAAACACCCATACAAGTGCAGTAGCAAAATTTACCTAATCGCCAACCCTAGAATTGCTTCTGGGGCATCCGGCCATTATTCCACCAAGATACGTAGCAGGGCATGTGGAATAATGCTTTGTAAAGGATGTTTAAGCCTTTCAGCATACTTCAGGGGACAGCAGTTGGAATTAAATGATTATCAATGCTTGTTAACCCGACTGCGATGCTGATTATTGGCCTTTCCAGCCAGCATGGCTTTGCTAAAAAACCGGGGCCGATTTCAGCAGCAATATCATAAACAGAGAAAGAAAACGTACGCCGACTGCCGTCAGGTAAAGTATTACTGGCATACTGGCTTCAACGGTGAGCTATACGTAAGGCCACAGCCACAGGTTATTTAATTATCCACACTAAAAATTGATTAAACAGGTATTAAATAATGTGATTGATAGTTTTTATATCTGCACGGAGCCTAAACAGACTGCTGGCAGACACCATGTTTTTAGGGCGTATATAATATGCAGGACTGCTACTAAGCCCAACGATCTCTCTTTTTCCAGCGAATACGTGTAATCAACAAACCAAGAATCAGACTACCAATCGAAACAGCCGCGCCAATCATAAACCACTGTTTAATATTCTTGTCTGAAAGAAAAATATTCTCCGCCACCAACTGTTCATTATTGGCTCGCTCTGCTATTAACTGCTTCTTTAAAGCAACATTTTCTTCCGCTATTAGAATTGGCTTTGCAGCGCTTTTTCTTAGCTGGGCAAGTGTTTGCTGCACCTCTTTTAATTTTGCCTCTTTAATTTTCAGTTCCGCAATCTGCTTTTCAAGTTCTATTTGTCGCCCCCTGAGATCCTGATTTTTCTTCTTTACAACAGAAAGCTGTTCCCGAGCACTAGGCTGTTTCATTACAAGACTCGCTTCAACCCAGCCCGTTTTAGTCTCATCATCCGTTAAAGCAACCAATAAATGTGCTTCATCATCTGAAGTCTCTAACACGACAATAGGCAAGCCACTGTCTAAAAATTTCAAAATTTTATGGCTTGTTGTGGTGCCGCTTCGCATGGGAATAGTTAATTGATCACTTACATATCGAATGTCTTTTGCAGACACTACTGTGCTAATTAGGAGCAAACACAAGCTTATTAGCTGGGTATAGACTGACGTACGCATAACAAAAGAACTCATAATTTATTTAAAGCAGATGAAATCTTAACAGGAATGTACAACAATGACGCCAAAATGAGAAATAAAGCGAACAAATATTGAGCTATACCGCACAAAATCGCCTAACAAGTCGGCAATATCTATATACGGGGTTCATGAAGTACAAACCATGTATTAGACCAAATAGGTACAATCATTGATTTAGCTCAGTGAATTACCCGCACTTTGTGGTACACAATGTTGACTGGAATGAGAATGTATTATTAATACCTAATCATTACTTAAATGACTTAACCATGGAGAATACATCATGAAAAAGCTAATTTTTCTACTGATACTTTCATCTTCCATCTCATCACCTGTTTTTGCTGCTACACAAAATGGGCCAGCAATGATGGACAGCCAGAGTGGCTCTACCCATGCAACACAAATGATGTCACGCGACAGAATACAAAACATGACAAGCATGATGCAAAGAATGCAAATAATGACACAAGATATGAATCGCATTATGGATCAAACTGCATCAATGGATCAAATGCGTATTCGAGAAATGTCTCAGATTATGCAACAACTGTCTCAAGCAATGCACACCATGTCGCAGCATATGAAGCAAGGCAATATGGATAAAGACATGATGCAAGAAATGGAACAGAATATGAATAAAATTAGCAGCATGATTAAAAATATGGAGCACAATAAAAAATAGTTATTAGAGACCAAGTTATTGCACATTATGAAAAATCGACATTCTAAGCGCGCCATTTTTATAGCCGTATATATAATGTGCTACGGCACATCAATTTCGGCTAACAGCATGGACGAATATCTAGAGGTATCGGCCAGGTATAGCCGTGGAGATTTTGGCAGTGAACAGATAACTAAACAGTACCAACTACAAATTTCATACGGAAAATTTTTTAACGACTTCGATTTCAGCCTTTCTTCATCATACATCCAGCTTAAAGATGAGCTGGGCGATGATGCTGGTTTTGGCGATGTTTTTCTGCGCGCGGGGACAAGCATCAGTAACGACCACACATCAACAAATGACCTTTACGCCTCAGTAGAAATAAAGTTTCCGACAGCTGATGAAACTAGCGGTCTTGGAACAGGTGAAACCAATCTAAGTGGTTTTCTAAGTTACTCTCACAGGTACAATCAAACCAGCTTCACCTTGACGGGTGGTTACACTATTACCGGTGATAGCCCAACACAGACTTATGAAGACATTCTTATTTATGGTGTTGGCGTATCTACTTATTTTGATCGATGGTATTTATATGGACGCCTGGATGGGCAGCAACAGATGTTCGACACCGGTGCTGCTCCACTCGAATTAAGCAGCGGTTTTTTCTACCAGATAAAGCCAGCTGAATTTATAAAAGTAGATGGATTTATCGGTTTAAATGACGCCAGCCCAGACATTGGGTTTGGTATCGGCTTAGTCCACTGGTTTTAATATAAACCAATACTCTCTTTTATAATGAGTAACAACGATATACACCGCCAATTCATTAATAAAAACTTCAGCTCGAAATCACCAAAAAATGTTTCTTAAAACTACATATCTATCGAAAATAACACCATGAAAAAATGCTATTAACTTTTGTTACATCGTATGATACGGAAAAGAAAATGACTTAGAGCCAGGAGATATTATAACAAGTGATTCATGCAAAATGGTGCACCCTGTTGGACTTGAACCAACGACTTTCGCCATGTCATGGCGACACTCTACCAACTGAGTTAAGGGTGCTTTATTTCTTCTGTAGACTTGAACACCGCAGTACCGATTCAAGATGAAAACGATAATGAATGTGCGGCATTAAGGGATACACATTTAGCGCATTCCTAAGAGGCGTGAATATTACTGACAGATCACAGTGAATGCAAGTTAAGTGCCGTTAAAATAATGCATGTTAAAACTGTAACTGTTCGCAGAGCTGCGTTTGTACATTGAGTACAAACGGTCTTTATTAATTGTAGAGACGATGCACCTTCCCTGGTTGACGGTGTCCGGCCCACCATCCCTGGTGGTCGTTCGCAGAGCTGCGTTTGTACATTGAGTACAAACGGTCTCTGCTCACCCTGGAGGCCAGGTCATTTGGCGCTTACCCAATACATGCAAATGAATGTGATGAACCGTCTGCCCACCCTCATCATTACAGTTCATCACACAGCGATAACCCGACTCATCCATGCCTTCCTGTTTAGCCACCTGTTTTGCCGCGAGATACATTTTACCAATTAAGGCTGCATCCTCTGGCTGCAGATCATTAATCGTAGATATATGCCGCTTAGGAATTACCAGAACATGTACCGGTGCTTGTGGCCCCAGATCACGAAAAGCTAAAACATCATCGTCCTGATACACGATATCAGCGGTAATATCGCCACTGACAATTTTGCAGAATATGCAATCGTCCATCTTTAAATCCTGTTTGTTAATTGTTACTTAAACGAGTATACGAAAAATCGAAACTGAAAAGCTTATACAAATTCATCAATAATGCCTGATATCTGACGCTGACTATTAGGCTCACTCACCAATGATTCGTTTTCCTCAAAATTTTGCAATGCCTGCTGTACTGAAACTCGACGCGTATCGGGCTGGCCATTTGGTGCTTGTTGATTTGTAGGTGAACGGCCTAATAAATTGTATGAAGATTCATCTGCCCTGACTCTGGAGCTTTCTGATGAAAGCACCTCACCCTCTATAACCCTTACAGTTTGTGGTGTTCTGGTCGTGGGATTTGCTTGAGTTTGATTGCCACGCTGCTCACGGGGACTTTGTTCACTGGCACGGCCATTCGTCGGCGATTGCTGCTGACGCGCGGTATCAGCTATGGCTGATGCCCCAAAGGACGGATTAAAACCAGTTACTGCGATTTCCATTTAACTTTTTTCAGTTGTCGAACCAATCAAGTATAGCAAGCAATGACGGCAGTTTTTCACCTAAAGCGGAATAAATTTGCCGCGACTAAAAACCCAACTTACGCCGCCCACTAAAGGCATGAGCCAGCGTACCGCCATCAATATATTCCAGCTCTCCGCCCAAAGGAATACCATGTGCTAAGCGAGTTGCCTCGACACCATACTCCGTGGCCATTTCTGAAATATAGTGAGCGGTTGTTTCGCCCTCTACCGTAGGGTTTGTGGCTAGAATAATCTCTTCTATATCACCCTGCTGTAAACGCTGTTCCAATATATCTAGCCCCAGTTCAGCCGGACCTATGCCATCCAGTGGTGACAAGTGCCCCATCAATACAAAATATTTGCCCCTAAAATCAGTTGCCTGGCTAATTGCCAGAACATCAGAGGGCGTTTCAACAACGCAAAGTAGCTCGTCTTTGCGCCTTGTATCACCGCAATACTGGCAAATATCTGTTTCAGATAAGGTTCTACACTGTGAGCAATGGCCAATATTTTCCACCGCCTGCTCTAATGCAACAGATAAGCTCGTCGCGCCTTTCCTATCACGTTCCAATAAATGAAACGCCATACGCTGTGCAGACTTAGGCCCAACGCCTGGGAGGCATCGCAGTGCTTCTATTAACTGAAGTAGTAAGGGGGATTGGCTCATATAAAGTATTTTGGGGGAGTATTTTTTGATGATTTAAAGACAACCCCCTACATTGCACTCACGTAGTAGGGGCGCCATTTAATGCCTGCATAATCATCTAAAAACTAAAATGGAAGCTTCATGCCCGCAGGTAAGTTCATACCGGCAGTAACACCCGACATTTTTTCTGATGATTGCTGCTCAATACGGCGCACTGCATCATTTACTGCCGCAGCCAACAGGTCTTCAATCATCTCTTTGTCATCACTCATTAGGCTATCATCCAGACTCACGCGGCGCACTTCATGACGGCCATTCATTAGAACTTTTACCATGCCACCACCAGATTGGCCTTCTACTTCCATACTGGCGATTTCTTCTTGCGCTTTTTGCATGTCCGCCTGCATTTTTTGCGCCTGCTTCATCATGTTGCCTATGCCACCTTTCATAATCTTACTCTCTCACTGTCGATAATTTATTCATGCAGAGGCTTAACCGAATTCGGTACAATCTCTGCGTTAAAGTTTTCTTTTAAAGCCTGCACCATAGGGTCTTGTTGAATAGACTCTTCTGCCGACTGTTGGCGATCTGCCACATTTCTTGCCTGGGTTTGGGCCGGCGATTCTACCGCCGACACACCTAGACCTATGTGTAATTTTAGCTTTTGTTGCAGGCTATTACATAGCGCTTCTTCCAGCTTACTCTGTAGCGCGGGATTTAATAACTGCTGATTTTCCTGACTCAAGGTAAGGCGAACTTCATTAGCTGATTTTTCTTTTAAGGTACAGTTAACCGCCAATTGCTTAACCATGCCGCGCAGATTCATCGCCTCGACTAAGCCTGCCCAATTGCCATCAAACGGTATGGCTTGAACCGGTGTCGCTGGTGCAGGCGTAGGTGCTGCAGAGGCTGCGGATTGTATCGGCTGCTGCGCAGCCACTGCCGCTTGAGACGGTGCGCGCTGGGTGGGTGCCGCTGGCGTTGTTGCTACTTGTGGCTGAGGCTTTACAACTGCCGCAGGCACCGCGCTTGCTGCGCGGGCTTCTAAATTAGGCTTAAACGCAAGCATTCTAAGCAATGCCATTTCCAGGCCACTGCGCGGCTCTGGCGCTAAAGGTAAGTCACGACGACCAATTAGGCCGACCTGATAAAATAATTGAATATCTTCAGAACTCACCTGCGTTGACAATTGCAGCAAGGTATCTCTATCAATGAGGTTTTCATCAACCGCTTGAGGTACTTTTTGCGCCAGCGCCATTTGATGGAGAAGCGCTAATAACTCCGCTAGCACGCTGGCATAATCGGGGCTTAAATCAGCAAGCTCGGCAACATACTGCATCATCGCTGCTGCATCATTTGCAATCAATGCTTTTAGAATATCCATAACACGGTCACGTGAAACGGTTCCCAGCATAGCCTGAACTTCATCTTGTTCGAGCTTGCCATTACCAAAGGCAATCGCCTGATCCAACAAACTAAGCGCATCACGCATCGAGCCGTCAGCACCATGCGCTAATAGGCGAATGGATGCATCATCAAATGCCACCGTTTCCCGTTGCAGAATATGCTTCAGGTGATTTTCAATTAGCATGATCGGCATGCGCTTTAAATTAAACTGCAAACAGCGCGATAAAATCGTTACCGGCAATTTTTGCGGATCAGTCGTTGCCAGTAAAAACTTCACATGCGGTGGCGGCTCTTCCAGGGTTTTTAACAGCGCATTAAAACTGTGCCCAGAGAGCATGTGTACTTCATCTATCAAGTACACCTTAAAGCGGCCATGGGTAGGCGCATACTGAACATTATCTAGTAGCTCACGGGTATCTTCAACTTTTGTGCGCGATGCAGCATCCACCTCAATCAGGTCAATAAAACGACCTTCGGCGATAGCCGTACAAGCACCGCATACACCACAGGGTTTTGATGTTATGCCGGTTTCACAGTTAAGTGACTTGGCAAAAATACGTGCAACGGTGGTTTTACCCACTCCCCGTGTACCGGTGAATAAATAAGCATGATGTAGACGTTCTTCATCCAGTGAATTAATCAGTGCACGTAAGATATGCTCCTGACCCACCATTTCGGTGAAATTCCCGGGTCGCCATTTTCGCGCAAGTACCTGATAGCTCATGAAATATTTTGATTTTGCTTATTCTAGAAAGGCGCTAAGTTTAACACGCGAAATAGCCACGGTTACAAGCTTATCCGTAGATTTTATTAATGGCTGTTAATTTGAGCAGATGACGTTCAACGGAGATGGAAAAACTGAAAGGAAGATACCTGGGTGGCAACCTGCATCAGCCACACCCCGGCGCCCGATGTCACTGCTACCGTTGCTCCCTTCCGGGCCTGGCGGAGTTTACAGCTAATCGTCGCGGGGGAACCAACACAGGTCACCATAACGAGGTAAAACTAAGCTGGCGATTATGCGGGCTTTAGCCATTGGTTTCAAGCCTACTTCGCAAGTTGCACCCTATTACGCCCCGTCTCTTTTGCTTCATATAGCGCCTCATCAGCTCTCTGTATTAATTTTGCGGAATCCTCTTTATTTTCTGGCAATACCGAATACACGCCCAAACTGATCGTTACCCTGCCTAAATCAGATGCTGAATGCTTTTCATTGAGAGCCTCGACTGTCTGGCGCATTTTATCCGCCAACAGGAATGCATTCTCAGCATTAGTATTGGGTAATATCGCTAAAAATTCTTCACCCCCATAACGCGCGACTAAGTCAGTTGGGCGCCTACAAGCTGACGCCATCGCCTGCGCAACCTTTTTTAAACAGTCATCGCCTTTTAGGTGCCCATAGGTATCATTATATTTTTTGAAAAAGTCGACATCACATAATATTACGGCCAATTCATGCTTATTACGCATGCTTCTGCCAATTTCTACACATAAATATTTGTCCAGATAACGTCGATTGGCCAAACCCGTTAAGCCATCAATATTGACTAATTTTTTAAGCTCAGCGTTGGCTGATTCCAGCTCGCTAGACACATCGAGTAGTTTACGACGCATTTTTGCTATGCGCTGCATAGCCGTCATTTTTGCACCCAGCACCGTAAAGTCGACGGGCTTGGTCAGGTAATCGTCACCACCTGCTTCTATGCCTGCAACAATATCCTCTGCTGCTACACGGCCACTTAAAAAAATAATGGGTACCCAATCACTTTCATCTTTACGCAAACGCCTGGCGGCCTCATGTCCATCCATTTCAGGCATGATGACATCCATCAATACCAGGTCTGGGCTCGCAGATTTAAATAGCTTTATCGCTTGATGACCATTTTCAGCACAAATAGTGGTATGGCCTAGTTTTTCTAAATAGGCCGAGAGAATGAGTCGCTCAGTTTTTGTGTCATCGACTAATAATATTTTCATAAATCCAGTACGCGCCTTATTCTTTGTGCCAATATAGATTGACTATAGGGCTTATATAAAACCACTTCTTCTGTGGTATTTTCTTGAGATGCATAACCTGTCGCTAACAATACCTTAATTGTTGGTCGCAATTGCCTTGCCTTCTCTACCAATTGATAACCATCAATTCCTCCAGGCATTACGACATCACTAAATAATAAATCAATTTCAGCATTGGAAGTAAGTATATCTATTGCTTGTGATGCATTCTCTGTCGAATACACTTCATATCCAAGATCTTTTAAATACTCTTCTGCTAAACATCTTAAAGTACTCTCGTCCTCAACCAGCAATACTTTTTCATTACCTTTAGGCATCACTCTTTTTTCTGACTTTATTTCTAAGCTTTTTTTATCTAATGCTTTAGGGATATATAGCTCAATACAGGTACCTTTATCTTCTGCTGTTTTAACATCAATGGCGCCATTTACCCGGTTGATAAAACCAAACACCATTGGCATCCCTAAACCAGTCCCTTCACCGACAGGCTTAGTTGTAAAAAAGGGTTCAAATATATGTTCTAATATTTGTTGACTCATACCTGATCCAGAGTCAACAACCGAGAGCTTTATATAATCACCTGATTTCAAACTATTTAAATAATATGACTGTTCATTCTGAAGTGAAATATTTTCTGTTAGAATAGATAACACTCCACCATCTGGCATTGCATCGCGTGCATTAATAATCAAATTTAATACAACATCCTGTAACTCACCCTCATCTATCACAACATTGAATAAATGCGGATCTAACTGCAATTTAAAATCAATAACTTTAGTTATCGAGTGTTCGATCATACTTTGCATTGATGACAAACAATTATTCAAATTAACAAGCGACTGCGAGACTTTCTTTTTGCGTGAGAAATCCAATAAATTTTTCGTTAATTCAACACAACGCTCACTCGCTTTAGATGCTGCCAGCACCCATCGAGTCTGTTCAGGATTATCACTTACACTGAGCTGAAGCCTTTCCAGGCACCCCATAACCACACCCAGCTGGTTATTAAAATCATGTGCAATACCCCCTGACAACTGCCCAACGGCTTCCATTTTTTGTGCTTGACGCATAAACATTTCCAGTTCTCGTTGCTGGGTTATATTTTGCACCAAGCCATCAATCGCAATAACATTACCATCTTCATCTATTATGGGTGTTTCTGATATTCGTAACCAACAAGCATTACCTTGTTTATTATTTATTTCCACCTCATATGGTTCTGTTCGAACACCCTTTAATGCCAAAGCCAATTTTTCTTGAATAATATTATTAAATTTATTTTCTGTTAAGAATCCGCGATAGTTATGAATAAAATCATGAGGGGAGTACCCCAAACAATCTACAACCGAAGGACTCACATAAACAAACTGGCCATTGGCGTTTTGCACAAACATAAAGTATTCGTCACCTAAATGCTCGATTAAACGACGATGCTGCAGCTCACTTTCTCTTAAATCTACTAATAAATTGTTTTCTTCGGTTACATCTCTAAAAACTAAAATGACGCCTAACATTTCGCCATCTTCTAAACGAATAGGCGCGGCATTATTTACTATTTGATATTCACGTCCATTACGATCACTCAGCATAACACGATCTGTCATGCTAACCATTTCACCACTTGAAATCACTCGAGAGACAGAATCTTCAACAGCCTTCCCTGTTACTATATGAGATACATTAAACACATCTGATAGCGGCTTGTTTATTAACTCTGTCGCAGTCCAGGCAAGTAACTCACATGCAACAGCATTCACACGCACAATACGACCATTCATATCCGTTGTAATAACAGCATCACCTATAGAACTAAGCGTTATTTCCGTGCGTTCTTTTTCTTCTAAGAGCTGCTTAAAAGCCCTTGCATTATCAAGAGCAATACTAATTTGGTTGGCAAATATAACCAGCAAATCATAATCTTCCTGAGTAAAACTTTGACCGCCCTGTTTACCCAGGCCCGACAAACCACCCACTATCTCACCATGCGCCATCAAGGGAACCAATAATGCAGATTCCATACCTTCTTCCCAGCTGGTTTTTTCATCCATTAACCAGGGCAGGTCTTTAGCAAAAATTAATGATTTTTTATTACTGATTACCCAGCCGCACATACCAACAGATATTGGAAATGTTTGATTTATAATACTCGATGCATTTTTGCCGATAGCCGCTTTATAAGCGTAAGAATTTGTATCTGGGTTAACAATGGGAACGACTAGTGTTTCAGCTTTAATAATTTCTCTGGCTTTTTCTGCAATCGAAAAAATCAGCTTATCAAAATCCAATTCCGTAACCAGTTCTTCGGTTACCATTTTAATAATATCTAGATGCTCACGCGCCTTAGCTAATTGCTGCTGTAACTCAGAGATGGTGGGCATAACGATGCGCATAATATTATTTCAAAAGACCGCATTGTAATGAGACTTCATTACATCAAGCGCATAAGCACTAACGCCATGAACTTCAGCATTAACCATTAGTTCTTCTTCAACATCTAACATTAAAATATCAATACATGGCTGGCATATTTTAAAACTCACCCCTAGCGATTCTGCTTCTTTAACCATGTTAAACAACAAGGGTGATTTTTTATGTCGAATAACAAAATTAACTAATAATGGCCCAATACCAAAATAGTTTAAATGACTCAAAGGCAATGAACGACTGGATGCTGAGTTTAAAAATGGAATGAGTCGCTGCGGCAGAATATCAGTTTCGGGGCGCCTACCAGGGGCCTCGCGCATTATTTTAAAAAGGTGTTTAAAACGAGCCAGTAAACCACGTGGTTTTTTAATGCTATTAATGCCATATAAAATAAACCACATATCCACTTTAATACCCATAGCTGCAAACCCTAAAGCCACATCAAAAGCTGCGATTGCTTTATCTAACTCGCCACTGACTAAAAAGATAGTCGCATTATTTTTTGCCGCCGAAAAAGCTACTTCATTTGCCATAAACGATCACTCGTTATGCATTACTTGCCAGGTTACTCATCAGCTGCTTTTTATGACTATCTCAACTTTACGTGCAGATAAAGGCAAGACGCTAACAATCTCAATCTGATTAAGCTCGCAAAAATCCCTGACCCCCTGTTCAAAAACAGGATCATCGCCAATAACTTTTAGTGCTTTACCCGAACCAAGCTCTGCCACTGATTGTGAAAGGCGTATTAGTGGCATTGGGCAACTCATTCCACTAACATCTAATTCTTTATCCGAATCATTCATTTACAGCCCTCGGTATTGGCCATTTTGAGGTTAGCGGCTTAGCGTATAAAACCTTGAGATTCAGTAAAATACACACCACTTAAGGATAGACTACTGATAAATTTATCGCTGACTACAAAACACCCCATCTGCGAATATATTGACCTGCTCAGCAGTCTAAGATAATCTTGCGCACCTTCAAAACATCTACCAAAGCTACAACATGGTCTAAGTACTTGTTTTTAAAGAGCATATAGAGAGGTGGCCGAGTGGTTGAAGGCGCTCGCCTGGAAAGCGTGTATACCGTAAGGTATCGAGGGTTCGAATCCCTTCCTCTCTGCCATACACCAAAAGCCACCTAGCCCGGTGGCTTTTTTATAGCACTTTCTCGATTGTTAAACTCACTGAGCCAATAAATACAGGAAGATTTATACTTAGTCACCCCACTTTTCCCCCGTTATTTACAATCTGTCACCTGAACAGCACACACCACGCTCTGCCCATTAACATTTCATATACCAGCATCATGTCATTGATCAGGCACAAGTAAGAGCGGCCCTCTCTATGCTAATATGGCCGTTGGGCGCTGACTCAGGCCTCTTTGATATTCACATTTAGTTTTGAAACTTTATCCCTGGGTTAAAGTCTCTAATTACAAATTTATACCGTTTAAGGATTTTTATGCAAAAGCTTTTTCTTGTCGCCTGCATAGTGTTACTTAGTGCATGTACAAGCGTTCAAGCCTGGGAAAAAAACTTATTAGCAAAACCATCAATGGCATTAGTTGCTGATGAAAATGAAATTTTTCTGGATGAACATATTTATTTTAGTAAAGAAGCCTCAACCGGTGGCCAGGGCGTTGGTGGAGGCGGATGCGGATGCAACTAAGCAACACAAAACTTAAAAAAACAAAGCCTAAAAGTAAGGTATCGATTAAGGGGAAGCTCGCCCTCGCCACCTGCACACTATTACAGGCTGGTACGCCAACTGCACAGGCTAAGAGTGACGAATGGGAAATCGATACCGCCTTCCTGTATTACTCTGAAGCAGATGGGCGTATCGATATTTTCGAACCGGTTGTAACGGCATCAAAAGAAATTAACGATGATGAGTTGCTGAAATTCAAGGTGGTTTATGACGTACTCACCGGCTCAACCCCTTATGGCGCCTTGCCAACAAACCAGGTGCAGACGATTACCAACCCATCGGGAAATTCAAATTACACAACACCCGCAAATGAGCTCCCCATGAACAGTTCTTTCAGAGATACTCGAGTGGCGGCTGGTGTGGACTGGACGATACCTTATAGCCGCCTACAGAAAATAACCTGGGGTGCCAATTTTTCCAATGAATATGATTTCACCTCGTTAGCCGGTAGCGCCACTTACGCACAGGATACTGACGATAGAAATCGAACCTACTCTATTGGCGTGGGTTTTACCTCTGACAAATGGGACCCGGTTGGCGGAAAAAATACTGAATTCGCATACATGATCGACGGCGAAAGTAACTCGCCGCAACCGAAAGGCGGCACCGACACTAAAACCACAACCGACTTTATGCTGGGACTGACACAGGTTATTAATCGCTCAACGCTAATGCAATTTAATTTAGGCTATAGCAACTCAAGCGGCTACCTGACCGACCCTTACCGATATATTTCACTGGTTGATGGCACCACAGGCACACCATTACTGGGCGCAGGCGCTCCAGCCGATGCCTTCCCCTTTCTTTACGAAAAACGCCCAGACTCGCGCGCTCGAAATACATTTTTCTGGCGCACGGTACATCACCTAAACGAAGATGTAATCAATGTATCCTACCGTTACTTTACGGATGACTGGGGCATTAATTCACATACCGTAGATTTTAGATACCGCTATGAACTGGGCAATAACCATTACCTGCAACCGCATCTGCGCTATTACGCACAAACCGCCGCGGACTTTTATGTTCACAGCTTAACAGCTGGGGCTGCACTACCGCAGTATGCCAGTGCTGACTACCGTTTAGGTGATTTTGTAGGCACCACATTCGGCCTGAAATACGGTATGAAAACTGCTCAAAACAGTGAATTTACGGTTCGCGTCGAGCTAATGAACCAAACCTACAACACGGTTGGCACACTCATTGGCGAGCAAAACAATCAGGACATTGTGCCTGACCTTAATGCCACTTTTTTACAGATTGGATATAACTTCTACTGGTAAACATAAGCGCCTAAATGAAAATACACCGATGCAGGGAAGCATCAGTATTTAGGCAATAGAGCTTATAAACCTCAAACCATCAACAAGCCCACATATCAGCCATATCTAATTTAGGAAACATTTATATTCCGTTTGTCTCTGTAAATGATAATAAAAAAAACTCATATACCCCTTAAGTATATGAATTAGCTAATCTGGCAATCCCCTTTATGATGGTGTGACATTTTTTATAGCATTACAGTGGCCAAAATAAAGCTATCTCAGCATGATTAAAATCAAGCACGAGCAATAACTAAAAGGCTAAGCTACTGTGAAGAAAATAACTTTAAAATTATTATTTGGGAATGCACCCAAGCAGAGGCAATCATGATGATAAAACCACACGGTTCAATTGAACTGAATCCACTATTTGTATATGACACAGCTGAAAATGAAGCCCTACAAAAAGAAGCTGAAGGCCTGGCATCTATTCTTGTCAGCTCAGCCAGTGCAGCCAATGCCGTAATGATGGGTGCCGGCTACTTCAACCCACTTAAAGGCTATATGAATAAAGCAGATGCTTTATCCGTTGCCAAAGAGATGAAGACAGCATCTGGTCTATTCTTCCCCACACCTGTTTTAAATCTAGTTGAAAATGCAGGCAGCATTAAAGCGGGCGATAGAATTGCACTTAAAGATCCCAATGTTGTAGGTAACCCTGTTCTTGCCGTGATGGACGTTGAAGCAGTAGAAGAATTTTCTGATGCCGATATGGCCATGATGAGCGAAAAAGTATACGCACCTGCAGAAGGTGAAGCACATCCAGGCGTTGAAGCATTTAACTCTCAAGGTAAGGTTTGTATTTCTGGCCCGATCAAAGTCTTAAACTTCTCATACTTCAATACGGAATTCCCAGATACATTCCGTACCGCGATTGAAATTCGTAATGAAATTAAAGAGCGTGGCTGGAAAAAGGTTGTTGCCTTCCAGACGCGTAACCCAATGCACCTGGCGCATGAAGAACTATGCCATATGGCGATGGACCGCTTAGGTTGTGACGGTTTAGTTATTCACATGTTATTAGGCAAGCTTAAGCCTGGCGATATCCCTGCACCTGTACGTGATGCAGCAATTCGTAAAATGGTTGAACTGTACTTCCCAGAAAACAGCGCAATGGTGACAGGCTACGGCTTCGACATGTTATATGCAGGCCCACGCGAAGCGGTACTACACGCCTTATTCCGCCAGAACATGGGTGCAACTCACTTTATTATCGGTCGTGATCATGCTGGTGTTGGCGATCACTACGGTGCATTTGATGCACAAACCATCTTCAAAAACGAAGTTCCAGAAGGCGCTTTAGAAATCGAAATTTTCGAAGCAGACCACACGGCTTACTCGAAGAAGCTAGATAAAGTGGTAATGATGTGTGAAGCACCTGATCATGAAAAAGATGATTTTGTACTGTTATCAGGCACTAAGGTCCGTGAAATGTTAGGCCAGGGCATTGCGCCACCTAAAGAGTTCTCTCGCCCTGAAGTCGCTGATATTCTTATTAGCTACTACCAGGAGCTTGATAGTAAATCTAAATAATAAAATATATTATTTAAAATAAAAAAACGCCCTGATCTTCAGGGCGTTTTTTTATTCTGATGTTTATACCTGGTTTTTTCTACTGCACTGACTCAAGTAAAATATTACACAGATGCAAATGAACGTAGATTACTCTCAATTTTTAACTTCAATAATCGTGTCTAAAAACATTCTATAAGGCCATTAATGCCGTAAGAAAAAGTACAGTCACTGACTGGTTCCAAAGTACGTGGACAGCATCCAGAGGTAAAACCCAATTTGCGTATTCAGCCAACTATATGCACTATACCTGAAAATAGTGTTTCTATTGCGACCGCATAGCATTCGCTAATCAACTGGATAAATTTTTAAACAGGCACTTCAACACACAATGAAACTTATTATTAAAAACATGGTATGCGAGCGTTGTATACTGGTCATTAATAACACGCTGGCGCAACTCGGCTACGACTCTGCCAATGTGCTCATGGGTGAAATCAATTTTGTAGAGGAGAACCTGAGCGAGCAGGATATTGCCCGCATACAGCAGGCGATAGAGCCATTGGGTTTTGAGCTGGTGAGTAATCGCAAGCAGGTAATGATTGAACATATTAAATCTGCATTAATAGAACTTACGCATGGAGAGCGGCATCTGGAAAATATCAAACTATCCCGTTATATTGCCAACAGACTCAAACAGGACTATCAATCGCTGAGCCATTTATTTTCTTCTGTTGAAGGCATAACTATCGAAAAATATTTTATTCAGCTCAAGATTGAGCGCATTAAAGAGCTGCTGGTATACGGCGAACTGAGCCAGACAGAAATCGCCTGGCAACTAGGTTACAGCAGCCCGGCATATTTAAGCTCGCAGTTTAAACAAATCACTGGCATGACACCCAGTGCCTTTAAAAGCCTGAAAGATAACAAACAGCGGCGGCCGCTGGATAAAATCAAAACATCGCGTTAAGCCTATAGCGCGATTCAGGTTTCCTGAATTCTGTAACGAATACCTATAATTCTGTAACGCCTTTAGCCGACTGCAGATCTATTATCTTACCTGGTTCAATCTTCGTTCAACACCTGGAGTAAATAGTATGTCAGAACAGAATATTCAATTATCTATCCCCAATATGGCCTGTGGTGGTTGTGAGTCGAGTGTTAAAAGCGCCCTGGACAAGCTTCCCGGTGTTAATTCAGCGATCACTAACTTAAGCCATCGCACTGTTAGTGTGACAGGCGATGCTTCAGTAGACGAGCTGATCGAGGCGATTAAGGTTGCTGGCTATACTGCGACCGAACTTAGTCTAGCTGCGGAGTAAATTGCATGTCTGAGCAAAGTGTTCGCCTGTCGATCTCGGGAATGTCCTGTGCAGGTTGTGTCTCGAGTGTTGAGAAAGCATTAAGCCGTGTGCCTGGCGTGATGACTTCAGCAGTGAATTTTGCTGAGCATACCGCCAATGTCACCGGCGAGATGTCTGCGGATGCACTGGTCGAATCAGTCAAGGCAGCAGGCTATGATGCTGCCGAACTGACCGCAAGTGATGCTGATCAGGTAGCAGAGAAAGAACAGCTGGACCGCGTGCATTACAAACAATCCTTACGTCAGTCGCTTGCAGCAGCATTAGTGGGTTTTCCACTAATGCTGGCTGACGTAACTGGCGCCCTGCCCGGAATGCAGTCTGCTGGTGAGCGCGGCATCTGGTTCATCATCGGCCTGATCACATTAGCCGTGATGATTTATTCCGGCAGACGTTATTACACTGGTGCCTGGAAGTCGTTAATCATCCATAACGCCAACATGGATACCTTGATTGCACTGGGCACAGGCGCTGCCTGGGTATTTTCGATGCTGGTCGTTATTTTTACCAACTGGTTACCCCCGGAGGTTCAGCATGTCTATTTTGAAGCCGCTGCTGTCATATTATCACTGATTAATCTGGGGTCAGCCCTGGAAAGTAAAGCCCGTGGCAATACCTCAGAAGCCATCAAACGCCTGATAGGTTTACAACCCAAAACTGCACGTGTCGTCCGCGATGGCAAGGACATTGATGTGCCAATTGAAGATGTCGGTTTGCAGGAAACACTGCGGGTTCGCCCCGGTGAAAAAATCCCGCTTGATGGTTCGATCATAGATGGCTCGTCCAGCATCGATGAATCCATGCTGACAGGCGAGCCTATGCCGATATCAAAATCAGTAGGTGACACGGTGGTGGCGGGTTCAATCAATAAAACCGGTTCGTTTTTATTTATTTCAACTCGCATCGGCAAAGATACGGCACTGGCACAGATTATCGACATGGTGCGCAAGGCCCAGGCCAGCAAACCCGCAATCGGCCGACTGGTTGATAAGGTTGCCTCCGTATTCGTACCTATGGTATTGATTCTTGCCGTGATCACGTTCCTGGTCTGGCTTAACTTCGGCCCCGAACCAGGTTTCAGTTATGCACTGGTCGCCACCATGAGCGTATTAATTATTGCCTGTCCCTGTGCGCTGGGCCTGGCGACACCGATTTCAATCATGGTTGGTGTGGGTAAGGCGGCGGAGTCTGGTATTCTGATTCGAAATGGTGATGCCTTGCAGCAGGCTGGCAAACTCACCACCATCGTACTGGACAAAACCGGCACGGTCACTGAAGGCCGTCCTACAGTGACCAATATCATGGCCCTGCGCATGTCAGATGATGAATGTTTGAGACTTGCTGCCAGCATAGAAGTCGGTTCTGAACATCCTCTGGGTGAAGCTGTGGTAGAAGCCGCCAGGCAACGCAATCTAAGCTTGTACGAGATTGACGGCTTTGCTGCCATTTCTGGCCAGGGTGTGAAGGCGAAGGCGAATGGCAAAAGCATCCTGCTCGGCAACAAAAAACTTATGCAGGCAAACAATATTATTGTGGACGCGTTAGATAGCGAGGCCGAACTTCGCGCAGCTGAAGCTAAAACACCGGTTTTTCTCGCCGTCGATGGTACGGCAGCAGGCGTTATTACCATCGCCGACCCGATCAAACCGGACTCCAGAGAAGCGATTGCACGCATCAGACAGGCAGGACTCAAAGTGGTTTTGCTAACGGGGGATAATAAAGTGACTGCCAGCGCGGTTGCCAAATCAGTCGGCATCGACACAGTAATCGCCGAAGTCATGCCAAATGAAAAAGCAGATGCCATTACGCGCCTGCAGCGTCAGGGTAAGCTGGTCGGCATGGTCGGTGATGGTATTAATGATGCACCGGCGCTGGCAACATCCGATGTAGGCTTTGCCATAGGCACTGGTACTGACGTTGCAATTGAAAGCGCTGACATCACTTTAATGCGTGGCTCGCTGCATGGAATTGTCGATGCGATTAATGTATCGCGCGGAACGGTACGTAATATCAAGCAGAATCTGTTCGGCGCATTCATCTACAACACACTGGGCATTCCGATTGCCGCCGGGGCGTTGTATCCGCTAATGGGTCTGTTGCTCAACCCAATGATAGCGGGTGCTGCGATGGCGATGTCATCCGTAACTGTGGTGATGAACGCCAACCGTCTGCGTTTTCTGAAAACAAGCCAATCGACACGAGGTAATCAGTCATGATGATTGCGAACCTGATAGGTATTGCTTTAATCGCGGTGATTATCTGGTGGTTCTGGCTGACTCAGAAAGATTAATTAAAAAATCGTTATTAGGGAAATTTGAGTCACAGCTAACACCAATAAGTTAAGCCCTAAGTCATTCGTTATAATGCACTTTTGTAAGTTAGCAAAGGTATAACTAATCGTATTTAGTGTCCTTCCACTCACGCAAGGCAGCAAACACTTGCCAATCTTCAGCTAAAGGCTTACCCGCAAAAGTTTCTGCTGCCTGCTTTACCTCAGGCTGCTGTAATCGCATAAACGGATTAGTCGAAAGCTCCAGGCCTACAGAAGTAGGCAATGTCACCTCACCTTTTTCCTGCTTTGCCATTTCACGCTCATCTCGCTCAATTATTTCTTTACGCCCTGGCTCCACCCACTTTGCAAAACCCAAATTATCCACCGTATATTCATGCGAGCAGTACATTAGCGTGTCTGCTGGCAAGGTAGCCAGCCTTCCCAGGGATTGCGTCATCATCTGTGCTGTACCACTAAATAAACGGCCACAGCCCCCTGCAAACAGAGTATCACCGCAAAACACGGTTTCTTCAGTTAAGTAGGCCAAATGATCCAGGGTATGCCCGGGTATGGCAATAACTTCAAATTTAAAATCGGTTCCAGGAATAAACACCGCGTCACCCTCACCCACGGTAAAAGTAATTAACCTGGGTATGGGTAAATCAATACTCAGTGGTGTTTTTGATGGGGGTATTGCGGGGCCAATCACCGAGATATAGGGAAATACATCTAAAATTTCCGCCACACCACCAGTATGGTCATAGTGCTGGTGGGTGATTAAAATTGATACCGGTGTTAACTGGTTTTCACTGAGGTATTGCAGCACCGGCCTGGCTTCAGTGGGGTCGATAATAACCACCTGCGGCAGCTCATCGCGTTGTAGAATCCAGACGTAATTATCGGATAGCGCGCGAACAGGAATAACATGTAGCATGGCTTTTCTCAGCAAGACAGCAATTAAAAACAATGATAGGGTATGCCGCTCATTTTATCTTGAAAAATTGCGCATAACCTCCCTAAAACAACCTCGATTATAGACAACGATAAGCCATGAAAGTTATTTCCTTTAATACCAATAGTATTCGCATGCGCCAACACCAATTAGAAGCGCTGGTAAAAACACATAACCCCGATGTCATTGGTATACAGGAAACCAAAGTACAAGATGTAGATTTCCCCATAGAAGCCATGGAATCACTTGGCTACCAATGTGCATTTCGTGGCCAAAAAACGCACTATGGCGTTGCATTACTTTTCAAACAAACGCCTATCGAAATTTATAAAGGCTTTCCTGGTGCTGCGGACGATGCACAGTCCCGCTTTATAGCGGCCAAATTTGAAATTAATGGTGAAATTGTCAGCGTAATGAATGCTTACTTTCCTCAGGGCGACAATATCAAACACCCGGATAAGTTTCCCGCTAAGAAAAAATTCTATAAAGATTTAACCGATCTCATCACCAGCCAATACACGCCTGATGACAAACTCATCGTAATGGGCGATATGAATATTGCACCATTAGATATCGATATCGGCATTGGTGAAGACAACAAAAAACGCTGGTTAAAAGCAGGTAAATGTAGCTTTTTACCAGAAGAACGTGAATGGCTGCAAACTTTATATGACTGGGGCCTGCACGATACCTACCGCCAGCAATACCCAGATGTTGATGATCGTTTTAGCTGGTTTGATTACCGCAGCAAAGGCTTTGACCGTGAACCTAAGCGCGGTTTACGTATCGACCTAATTCTAGCAACACAAAATTTGCTCGACAAGTGCACAGACGCGGGCATCGAATATTCGATACGCGGCATGCAAAAACCATCCGATCACTGCCCCATCTGGGCTGAATTTGAGCTATAAATAACATTATCCAGTGCCTATTATTTAAACAGCAAAACTGGATACAGATGCTGAGAGTTTTTTAGATGGACAATCCCCTGCATAGCCCACGTTGTCGATTAATGGCTATATCACTTATTTTACTCATTAGCCTGCTGCTAATGCTGTTTAAAGTAGTGCCACAACTTCTCACGCCTAATTTACTTAATCAGGTCATTGAGAATAACGAGTTAATCATCGTTACCCGTAATAGCTCCACTACCTATTATGAAGGCCCTAACGGCGACATGGGCTTTGAATACGATCTTGCCAAAAAATTCGCTGACTCACTGGGTGTACGCCTTAAAGTCATCACCAGCGATAATCTTCGCGATATTTTCAACATGCTAAACACAGGGCAAGCTCACCTGGCTGCTGCTGGTCTAACCATTACTGATGCACGCAAGGAACATGTCCGTTTTGCAGCCAGCTATATGGATGTGAGCGAACAACTCATTTACAACAGGCGCTCTTATCGTCCTCGAAATATCGCCGCTTTAGATGATGGCATGCTGGAAGTTATTGATGGTTCTAGCCATGTAGAAAGTCTGGAAAAATTAAAAATTGAAAATCCACAACTCAGCTGGAGCACGCAAACAGACATGGAAAGTGAACAGCTATTATATCTGGTGGAAAACCAACTTATCGATTACACCGTAGCCGACTCAAACGAAGTACAACTTAACCAACGCTTTTTATTAGATCTACGTGTTGCATTTGATTTATCTGAACCCAAACAACTGGCCTGGGCATTTCCAAAAACGAAAGATTTAAGTTTGTATGATAAAGCCATGAGTTTTTTCTGGCGAAATTTAAATAATGGTGAAATAACTCACTTAACAGAAACCCATTATGGCCATGTCGATAAGTTTGACTACGTGGGTAATCGTATATACGTACGTCATATCACGACAAGGCTTAGTAAATACATCCATTGGTACAAGGAAGCTGCTGAAAAATATAATTTAGACTGGAAGCTTTTAGCGGCAATGGGCTATCAGGAATCGCATTGGAATCCTCATGCCGTTTCACCAACCGGGGTACGCGGGATTATGATGTTAACTCGGGAAACCGCAGGGCAACTCGGCATCAAAAATAGACTTGATCCCAAAAGCAGTATATTTGGTGGTGCAAAATATTTGCATAAAATTAGAAACCGTTTTCCCGAAGAAGTGCAAGAACCCGATAGAACATGGCTAGCGATGGCCGCGTACAATGTCGGCTACTACCATGTAACAGATGCTCAGAAAATTGCTAAACAACAAGGTAAAAATGCATATAAATGGACTGATATGCAGAATATACTGCCTTTATTAGCACGCAAAAAATGGTATAAAAACACTAGCCGTGGCTATGCTCGTGGCTGGGAACCCGTAAAGTATGTAACCAATATCCGTCGTTATTATGATTTACTGGAGTATCAACTTTCACTTAACGAGACTGATCATGGAGAAACCGAACATGATGCTATTTCCATATTGCCTTCAGTATTATAAATCGACTTATTAATCACCTGAGTTCTAATCTCTTTTCCAAAGAGACTTTACGGCTTACCCAATAGCAAACTAGAACTCATTCAATTTAGCCTATACCTTAAACTGATTAACAAGCTGTTGAAGCTGAATAGCTAAGTCAGCTAACTCATGGCTGGCCGTTGACGTTTGACTTGCGCCATCAGCTGTTCTATCAACTATCTCGCTAATGTTCAAAATATTTCTATTTATTTCTTCCGCCACGGCACTCTGTTGCTCTGCTGCTGTCGCTATCTGTGTATTCATATCTTTAATTAATGAAACTGAATTAGTAATTGTTTCAAGTGAACTGGCAGCTTTTGCAGCCTGTGTAACACTGTCTTCTGCCTTAGTCCTACTCTCATCCATTACTTTCACTGCAGATTGCGCACCTACTTGCAGCTTCTCGATCATTTCCTGAATTTCTTGTGTGGACTGCTGAGTCCTGCTCGCCAAAGTACGCACCTCATCTGCTACAACTGCAAAACCACGGCCTTGTTCACCTGCGCGCGCCGCTTCTATTGCAGCATTTAATGCTAATAAGTTCGTTTGCTCGGCAATCCCCTTGATCACATCGAGGACTGTACCAATATTTTCACTGTCTTTTTCTAACTGGCTGATGACATTTGCCGCCTCGTTGATTTCAGAAGACAAACTCTCAATTGCACTCATGGTATTAATAACTACTTGTTTACCTTCAGCTGAAGCAATATCAGCACTGCTTGCTGCAGATGCTGCTTCTGTAGCGTTTCGAGCTACTTCTTGAACAGTAGCTGTCATTTCATTCATAGCCGTTACAACCTGACTTGTTTCAGATTGCTGCTGCTGTGTGTCACGATGAGTCTCTACCATAATCACCGACATTTCTTCAGCTGCAGATGCCAGTTGAGTTGTTGAGCCATAAACCTGACTTACCATGGCACGTACTTTTTCAGCAAAACTATTGAAAGCTTTGGATAGGCGACTAATTTCATTATCACCTTCATCATCTAAGCGACGGGTGAGATCGCCACCGCCTTGTGCAATTTCATTCATTGCTTCAACGGCCTGACATAAAGGGCCTCCAATTAAACGTGCGATAAAACCAGCAATCATGAGACCAACAATTAAAGCGCCAATACCAATAACTATCGCTGTATTCCTGGCGCCATTGATAGCACTAACATAGTGACTACGGTCCATACCAATTTCTAATACACCCACAGCATTGCCATTAAAGTCATCTATTTTATAGGCATATACAGCTAAAGGCTGGTCATTATATGTACGCTTAACTGCAAGAGGATTACGCAAAGCGGATGTTAATTCATCTGCCTTTAATAATGGTTCGCCTGCTAAAGTAGAACCAAATTTTTTAAACTTGCCATTCGCATTTGTATATAAGGAAATATCGACATTATATTTTTCCTTAAATTTTTCAAAAAATGGCTGGCCAAAGGACATGCCAAACTCAACCGAACCAACATGTTCACCTGCTGAAAAAACGGGGGATATACCACGAATACCTAAGCCTGCTACACCTTTCTCTAAACCAACAATATTTTGTTTTGACTCATTAGTTGCGACGACTGTTTTACGAAATGATGATAAGTCATCACCAAATTTTTCGGGCTTATGTAAGCGCAAAAATGAGGTGGCCGGTGGTGTGTGATATTGAAACTGGCGCGCAGAAAATTCTTTTTTCATCACTTTAAAGACAGGAACTAGAGCTTCAGCTAATTGTTCTCGCTCTCCAGTGGCAAGCATTGCACTAAAGCTATCTATGTTAGCTATCATCGAGGATAAGGCATTTGCTAATCGCCCCTCAGATTCTATCTCTACTTTGGCACTCTCAAATAACTTCTTTAACTCCCTTTTCTCTGCCTCTTCAACCACCGAAGTAGTTGTTGTGATCACAAGTGGAATATTTACTAATGTCACCAGTAGTAAAACGACTGTAAAACTTATTGCCAGAAGGGTTCTTATATTGAATTTTTTTAGCATAGCGATAGATCCTGTTGTCTTATTTTAAATAGTCTGCCTTACCACTCCTGCATTCACGAATAAGCCAAAAATATTCTTATTGTATTAGTATAGAGCCCTTACTCATTTATGCCTTACAAATTTCACAACATCTATATCGGCTAATGTAGTAATTTCTTAAGGGCAACCAGGTATTATTCTCAATAGCATAATCCATAATTTAAGTAATGTTATTGCCTGCACTACAGACACACTCATACCAAAACACATGGATTAGTCTTTACTAATATTGCGTATCTTAAAGAATAATATTTACAGGCGCTTAATCAACAAATCTCGTATCTCATCATCCCGCATTACGATTGGATTTGTTTTCATACTACTGCCTCGGCTGTTAGCAACTACATAGTCCAGGCTATTCTCTGTTAAACCAAACTCACTTAGCACAGGTAAGCGCATTATTTCAGTCCAGTCCTGCAAAATCTGGCATAAGGCTTCCCATGACTCATGTTTATTAGCGTGTTCTTTTTGCAACAGCACATCACCCAATATTGCATATTTATTTAGCGCCGGATTAACCGGATCTCTTTCTAACATTAATTGAATATTCATATCTGTAGCCTCTGAAACTAAGGTGCCACATACCACACCATGCGGGACAGGATAAAATGCCCCCAACGGCGAAGCCAGACCATGCACAGACCCTAACCCGGTTTGTGCCAGGCAAATGCCTGACATTAAAGATGCATACGCCATTTTATTCTGTGCATCTGCATTCCCCACATCTTCATATAATGCCAGCAAACCATCTCGAACTGCATTTAAACCACTAATAGCAAGTGCATCGGTCATAACATTTGAGTTGGTTGAAACGTAAGCCTCTATTAATTGCGTAAGCGCATCCATACCATTGGCTGCCACAACAGATTGTGGACATGTGCCCAGTAACGCCGGGTCGATAACCGCGTACTCCGCTACAAGCTTGTCATCTCTAAATGATTTTTTAAAACCATCCATGCCTTGCTTGCTCAATACTGCATTTTTAGTTGCTTCGGAGCCTGTACCTGCCGTAGTAGGCACCGCAATAAACGGTACTGATGGACCTGTGTAGGCTAGCTCTGGGCCAACGCCTTCTAGATAATCCATCACCGAAGTTTTGACTTTTAACAGCCCTGCAATAGCTTTTGCGGCATCTAATGCGCTACCGCCACCAACACCTAACACCACATCTACACGTTGATTTTGATATTGCTGAACAATACTATCAACCAGTTGGGGTGACGGTTCGCCCGGTACAGCACACTTAAAAACGTTAATACCGACTTCTTCAAAAGACACCATCAATTGCTGGCAGGCCTCACTCGATTCGAATGACTTAGCGCTAGTAACCAGCAATATATGTTGGCCATATTGCATACATAAGTCGGGTAACTGTTTAATCGATCCACGGGAAAAGATAATTCTCGGCAAGCGAGCAATTGAAAAATCAAATAGGTTCATAGGTATAATGTGTTACAAATTAATTAACTTATCATACTCTATTCAAACTGCTTATTACATTGTAGGACGACAAGAAAAAACTTAAACTGGGCCTAACTTGCCAAACCAAAAATCAATATTCTTATCTAAAAATTCGTTATAGCGCATTGAATGTGTGCCATCACAGGAGAAATTAAGCCCTACCAAACCATTCACTAAATTCAATGAAGCCGTACGTAAATAAATATTTTCATCCGCAAAGCGTAGCTTTTTAAACATTTCAAATACATCTTTTATTTTACCGGCAGGTAGAATTGCACGATCAATATATGTACGTCGCGGAAATGCTAAAAAAATATTCAACGTTGTTAATTCATTAATGGTTAATTGATGGTAAACAAACGGGTCATCTTTATGCCATACCGTTGCGCGGCTCTTGGAAAAATGAAATTCACAATGAAATACACCATACTCCGCCATTAATTCCTGCATCGTATCCATAGCTTCATCGATATTCTGATCCATAATGCTGTTAACACGTTGCTGGTAGAACAATCCCCTTCTAATTGAGGGATCACCCTTCATTTGAAACCAGTTGTCAGGCTCTTTATAGCAATGCCCGGTGTGCGGTAATTCACGCATATCAAAATCAGCGCCTAAAAAGCCAAGCAAATCGCCTTGCTGGTTACGAATTACCTGAATAGCAGTGAGACTTGGACGGTGTTGATTTCTACTCACATAAGCTTCAGATAATTTAAAATCAGACTTACCTACTATATTAACCACATAGGGGCGCCCACTTCGATCACGGCCCAACTGCTTGGAGTCAGCCCCAGACCGAGCAATATTTTGTGTAATTTGAATGAAATTAGAATCCAGTACAAATAACTGCTTGCAGTAATTAAACTCTAGCAACGATTTCACTAACAATGATTCAAGTATTTCAGGCTGCATTAAAACATCTGCACACACAGATGACAGGGCTTTCATTGGCTCTATCAGCAAGGCCTGTAGCATTTGGCGTTGCAGGCGAATGCTTTCTGTAAGTGAACCCGGCAGTGCCTGGCTCACTTTCGCCTGTCTTGTGTCTGTCAAATTCAATGGTAAAGCGCTTAACTTTGACTTGATATGATGCCCAGCTCTTCGCATGTCTAAATATGCCAACTCGATAAATTCGATATATGCTTGAATTATAAACAAGTTGTAAAAAACTTCAGACTTAAGCTATCATTTATTGATCTATATCGATTAACCATATTTTTCTCTGCTACATCTAATACTGTAGCAATACTTTCAACACCAAATACTCTAATCTATGCCTGTTTCAAAATTAATATTCTTTCCAAAAGACCCTCTTCAATCCTTTGGCAAGATTGAGATATTTAAGATACTTGTCGACCAACTATTCATTGATGAAATACCTCATAGCGAAAACCATTACTTGCCCAGTGAACGTTTTTTAAGCTTACTGACATTTCTTGGCTGCTCACCCAATATCAATTTAACCCCAACACCTGATCAAACTCATTGTTTTGTGTCATTTCTAAGCCCTACAGCAAAGCCACAATGTTTAGGTTATACAAACACATGTAAGCCGAAGTGCCCAAATTGCACTAAGCGTATAGCTAACTGGAAAACGGATAATTGGCAAAAAACAGGTGCATCATGTCAATGCGATAAATGCGGCACACAGGTCACTTACGCTGAACTTAACTGGAAACAGGAATGCGGTTTTGCGCGCTGCGGTTTTGAAATTGCGCATATTTATCCACATGAGGCAGTACCAACAGATCAATTATTAGAAATTCTACGCGAAAAAACAGGCGCTAACTGGTTATACTGTTATGCAAATAATTAAAGCAAATGCTCGATTGGTAACAAACTAAAAAAATATACTTTCAATCGACGTAACACACCCACTTCAGGTTCAGAGGTATATTGCATTAACATACCCTCCTCTTCACTCTGCCATATTATTTTAGATTTATTTGATGTGTCATTTTTTTTAAGCAGTAGGCGATAGCTATTTTGACCTGAAGAAATATCGGAAAATAGAGTTAACAGCTGATTGGAAAGTTCTTCATTATCAATAAACAGGCCTATCTCCGTATTCAAATCAGTTGAACGAGGATCTAAATTTGGCGAGCCCATAAATACTTTACATCGATCAATGATCACTGTTTTTGCATGTAAGCTAGTACGACTACCCGGGCGTAAAATTTTAAATCGTTTTCGATCCTTCACATAGGCAGTGGCCTTAAGCTCAAATAAATTAACACCTGCTTCCAGCAAAGATTGCCGATATGCAGCATAACCAGCATGCACGGCCGTGACATCTGTTGCAGCTAAGGAGTTAGTAAACACACTTACTTTTATACCGTTGTCTATTAATGACTCAAACCATTTAACGCCCTCTTCTCCAGGCACAAAATAAGGGGAAATAATTGTTAATTCGTCTTCTGCCATAGCAAAAACATCATGTAGCCTGTTTTTTAGCTGGCTGATATTTAATCTTGTTTCCTCACCTTCATCTGGAGCAATTTTTTCTGGGTGATCATAGAATAATTGCACCTTAGACCAGATAAAGGGCAATTTTGATAACGACTTATTTTCAATCAATGCAGAAGACTGGGTCATCTGCACATAGTCGAGTTGCTTTATCTCATCCTGATGTTTTTTAAGAAATGCTTTTATTTTATTGAGTGCATATGCTCTTTTAGGCCTCTCATATAAAATAGCCACGGGAATCGACCAAGGGCTATTCCAGTATTCATCAAAGCTAATTGAAATACTTTTCACCAGATCGCCCAGTGTTAATAAGTCGATATCGAGAAACAATAGATCAGGGTCGGCAGAGAAATAAACATCGCTTATATTTCGCCCGCCGACAATCGCTAATGCATTATCTGCAATCATCACCTTATTATGCATGCGTCGACCAACACGTGATAAGTCAACAATGAATTCTATGTAACGTAATAAACCACGAAAATAAAAAGGGTTGAAAATACGTATCTCAATAGAAGGATAGGCATTTAAAATGCGTATAGCTTCATCTGCACCCAGGGTATCTATATCATCCAGTAACACCCTGACCCGGACACCTCGATCAGCAGCCTTAATTAATGCTTGAGCAATGAGTTTGCCACTGGTATCTCCATGGAAAGAGTAATATTGCAGATCTAATGTCTGCTGGGCTTGATTGATTAAGTGGCAGCGAGCAGTAAAAGCATCAATATTATTTTCTAATAAATAAAACCCGGATTGCTCAGGGTGAGCATCGAGTAAGCCTTTGATAGTTTGATCTGAAGTTAATACATCTAACGCATAACTTGTGGGTTTATGACGTATTTTATCGACACGCTGTGTCGATAAAAATGTAAAAATCTTTAAAAATAATTCAACAATACTTTGTACTATAAGCTTTATCATATTTCAAGTGATAGCTTTTTCAATTGATCTATTTTATCCCTTAATGCAGAGGCTTCTTCGAATTCTAAATTTTGCGCATGTTTAAACATTTGTTTTTCTAGTTTATCCATTTGCTTACTGAGCTCTTTCACTGACATATGCGCATATTCTGCCTGTGCCTCCGCGACTCTTAAGGCCTCCTGCTGAAAGCGTTGTTCATAGCCAACACCCATAATATCGTGAATCGCTTTTTTAATGCCGGTCGGCGTAATACCATGTTTTTTATTGTGTGCTATCTGCACGATACGTCTTCGATTGGTTTCGTCTAAGGCGCGTTGTATAGAGCCAGTAATTTTATCTGCATACAAAATTGCATGGCCATTCAGGTTACGTGCAGCACGACCAATGGTTTGTATTAATGAACGATCAGAGCGCAAGAAACCCTCTTTATCTGCATCCAGTATCGCCACCAGAGAAACTTCTGGAATATCCAGTCCTTCACGCAATAGGTTGATTCCCACCAACACATCAAATTCACCCAGGCGTAAATCACGCAGTATTTCCATGCGCTCTACGGTATCGACATCGGAATGCAAATAACGTACTTTCACACCATGCTCGGTTAAATAATCGGTTAAATCTTCTGACATGCGTTTCGTTAAGGTAGTAATCAATACGCGTTCCTGCCTTGCGACACGAATATTAATTTCCGATAACACATCATCCACTTGTGTGCCTACTGGACGTATTTCTACTTCGGGATCAATTAGGCCAGTGGGACGAACCACCTGCTCTGCGGTTTGCTGTGAATGATCGGCCTCATACTGCCCGGGTGTCGCCGACACATAAATTGTTTGTGGGCGGAGTTTTTCAAACTCATCAAACCGCAGTGGGCGATTATCTAGTGCCGAGGGTAATCTAAAGCCGTAATTCACTAAATTTTCTTTACGTGATCGATCACCTTTATACATACCGCCTAATTGCGGAATCGTAACGTGGCTTTCATCCACAATAAGCAAGGCATTGTCTTTTAGGTAATCATATAAACACGGGGGTGGGTCGCCAGGGTTACGCCCGGATAAGTAGCGCGAGTAATTTTCAATGCCATTGCAGTAACCCAGCTCACGCATCATTTCCAGATCGTACAGAGTACGTTCTTCGAGGCGCTGCGCCTCTACCAGTTTATTGTTGTCTCTTAAAAAGCCTAATCGTTCTTTAAGTTCAAGCTTAATCTTATCTATAGCCTCAATGATTACATGGCGCGGTGTTACATAATGTGATTTAGGGTAAATCGTCAAGCGAGTTACTTTACGCAATACTTCACCGGTAAGCGGATCGAAATAGCTTAACTTTTCTACCTCATCATCAAACAGCTCAATGCGCACCGCTTCATGGTCTGACTCCGCGGGGTGCACATCAATTACCTCACCGCGTACTCGATAACAACCACGCCCTAGCTCTACATCATTGCGTACATACTGCATACCCGCCAGACGATGTAAAATATCTCGCTGCTTAATCATGTCGCCTTTCACCAGATGCAACATCATCTTCAAATAGGATTCAGGGTCACCCAGGCCATAGATAGATGACACCGAGGCAACCACTATGGTGTCCTCACGTTCTAGCATCGCTTTAGTGGCCGACAGACGCATTTGCTCTATGTGCTCGTTTACCGAGGCATCTTTATCGATAAAGGTATCACTAGAGACCACATAGGCCTCTGGCTGGTAATAGTCGTAGTACGAAACAAAATATTCAACCGAGTTATTCGGGAACAGCTCTTTCATCTCACCGTATAGTTGAGCCGCCAGTGTTTTATTGGGCGCAAGAATCATCGCCGGGCGTTGCGTTTGCTGAATCACGTTCGCAATAGTGAATGTTTTACCCGATCCAGTCACCCCTAAAAGGGTTTGATCAAGCAAGCCATCCTCTAAACCTTCGATTAAAGTTTTGATCGCAGTAGGCTGATCACCCGCCGGGGTTTTATCTGTATTTATTTCAAATTGTTTCGACATTACATAAAATCAAAAAAAGTTTTGTTATCTAGCGCTTTTAGGAGAGGACAAGAGTGAGTATTTTTGATTATACTCACACACTGAACCTCTCACGTGAGAGCGAACGTATTCAAAAAGAATAAACCGACAGGAATACTGACTTGGGCACACAAGCATCCAACCGAATTCAAAAAGTAAAACCCTCACCCACTTTGGCCGTAACCGCACTGGCTCAACAACTAAGAGCTGAGGGTCGTGATGTCATTGGCCTGGCGGCAGGCGAACCAGATTTCACTACGCCTGACCACGTAAAGCAAGCCGCGATCGAAGCGATTAATAATAATCAAACCAGGTACACCGCGGTTGATGGCATGCCGAGTCTCAAGCAGGCCATTATAAACAAATTTGCCAATGATAACGGACTTAACTACGCAGCCGACCAGGTATTGGTTTCTTGCGGTGGTAAACAAAGCTTCTTTAACCTCGCACAAGCACTGTTAAACCCCGGTGATGAAGTCATCATTCCCGCGCCTTACTGGGTCTCTTACCCCGACATGGTGCTACTAGCCGATGCTGAACCGGTTATTGTGCAGGGTGATCAGTCTCAAGACTTTAAGATTACGCCCGAGCAACTCAAAGCGGCAATCACAGACAAAACTCGCCTGTTTGTCATTAACAGCCCATCTAATCCATCTGGCAAGTCATACAGCAAAGCCGAGCTTAAAGCCCTTGCTGATATACTACTGGATTACCCAGACGTACTCATTGCCACCGATGATATGTATGAAAAGATCTTGTGGACGGAAGAAGCCTTCTGCAACATCCTCAATGCCTGCCCGGAATTATATGACCGCACAATCGTATTAAATGGTGTATCTAAAGCTTATGCCATGACCGGCTGGCGCATTGGTTATGCCGCAGGCCCAGCCGACCTCATTAAAGGTATGAAAAAGATTCAATCGCAAAGTACCTCTAATGCAACATCGATCTCACAGGTTGCTGCTCAGGCCGCTTTAGAAGGTGATCAATCTCGCCTTGCTGAAATGAATAGCGCATTCAGAGATCGCCACGACTATGTACTCGCCGAGCTCAATACTATTGAAGGCGTAGACTGCATTGCCAGCGATGGCACGTTTTATATCTTCCCCGACTTTACTCAGGTAATGAAAAAACTGGGTATTGCGGATGACGTAACACTCGCCTCCAGAATTCTTGAAGAAGCCGAAGTCGCACTGGTTCCCGGCTCTGCATTTGGTAGCCCTGGACACATGCGCATCTCTTTTGCAACAGATATGGAGAGCTTGCAGAAAGCCCTTGAAAGAATTAAGAATTTTGTTGGGAAAAATGAAAATTAGTGTTGACCGACAAGAGGTGAATCAGTAGTATAGCGCCCCTTGAAACGGTAACGTTTCAAGACACTATTCCCTGATAGCTCAGTTGGTAGAGCAACGGACTGTTAATCCGTTTGTCCCTGGTTCGAGTCCAGGTCGGGGAGCCATATTCTAAAAAGGCCAGCTTATATAGCTGGCCTTTTTTTGTCAGATATTTAACCTTTATGACCAACGCTTAGTCAAGCCGCTTCAATATTAAGCGTGTTTGTGCCTGGCAATGAATCTCAAATATTATCGAATAGAGATACGAACTACGCCTCGACCATTCTCTGTGCGATCTATGCGGTGGAATAATAAAGACGTCGTTTTATGTGAACTAAATCTCATTTTCCCTGAAATTAACAAATTAAATTTTGCTTTATTCAATATTTGGGATTATATTCCCAATTAACGAAAAGAATAAGACGCCGAATCAATGACTCTCATTGAGAAACCTCAAGCCTTTTCATGTAATCAATAGTTACCCAAAAAATCAGGAATACCCGTATGAAAACAAATAAAACATTTACTAAGTCGCTTCTAGCTGCAACAATTTTATCTATTACAGCCTGCGGCGGTAGTGGCGGCACAACGAGCACTACTAGCCCTGATACAGTTGTAGGCGTCATTACCGGCTTCGGCAGTATTTACGTGAACGGCGTGGAATATGAAACAGACACTGCTAATGTACAAATAGATGGTTTAGCTAGTGTTGAAACTTCTCTCGCTATCGGCGATATAATTACTCTGCAAGGTACTGTAAACCCCGATGGAACAACGGGTATAGCCACCACAGTCATTAGCAATGATGAAGTGGAAGGCTATGTATTAGATACATCGAACCTGTTAATGGATGGTACAGGCACGATTAATGTCATGGGACAAATTGTCACCATCACTTTAGATACGGTATTTGATGGTAACACCCTGGCCACGATTAATGACTTAAGCGTACTGGATGTCGTAGAAATCAGCGGTTTCCCAGACGGCACAGGTAACATCTTAGCGACTCGAGTAGAAAGCAAAAATACAGCTGAGGATATTGAAGTTAAAGGCACTATTAGCGCACTGGATACAACCGGCCAAACGTTTAAAATTGGTGCTCTACTGGTAAATTATTCTAGCGCTACCGCTGTCCCAGCAAACTTTGTCGATGGCTCGTTTGTAGAAGTTAAAACGACCTCAGCCTTAACAGGTGATGTAACTGCTGGCTTCACGCTGATCGCCTCTAAAGTTGAGCTTGAAGACGACGACTCAGATATCGAAGGCGATGAAGGTGAAGAATTAGTAGTGCAAGGCATGGTATCAAACATTGATAGCACTGGGTTCAACTTTAATGGCACACGGGTTGAATTTGCTTCTCTAGAAACAGATGATAACTTTAATATTGCATCTTTAGTCAATGGCACAATGATCACTGTAGAAGGCCATATTAATGCAAGCGGTAACTTTATTATCGAAGGCATTGAAGATGAACCTGAATCTGAAGCTGAAGCCAATGGCCTGGTAACGGCGGTTACAGCAACAACCGTCACCCTTCTTGACACGGGTACTTCTATCACCTTTAGCGTTAACAATGATACACGGATGCTTGATAAGCAGGATGCAAATAACATAGTCCCGCTACATTATTTCAGCTTAGCTAATGTATCCGTTGGTGAATATTTGGAGATAGAATATTTTATCGACGCAACCGCAACCAATATAGCCACTGAGTTAAAGCGTGATGACGCACCCACTATCTGATACCTAAACCTGATTAAGTCACTGTGATTAGTCACCATGAGTAAAAGCCCCGCCCTGTGTGGGGCTTTTTATTTATGCAAAAACACGACAACTCAGCTTAGTGCCAAAAATAATAAACACTTTTATGCTTATTTCTGCATGTAATGACGCACTCATTGATTCAGCTCCCTATCTCCCGTAATATCAAAGCTTAAGTTTTTCTTATGCGTCCTTCTTTAAAATATGCACTTTATAAAGCCTCTCTGTTTCACTGTGTTTATGTTTGCCTCTCTGATCCAGTTCAGCTTTGCTTCAAGCATATTGGAAATCAGCTTTACTGCGTTGGTGAACAAGTCAGAATCTGTATTTGAAGGCGAAGTCGTAGCCACAACCCCTGAAATGAGTGCCGATGGAAATATATACACCTATGTTGATTTCTTAGTATTAGACGTATTGAGTGGTGATTTAAATATAGGTGAAAGCATTACGCTACGCTTCACTGGCGGCACTGCCAACGGCCTTACTCTAAATATGGGTTCAATCATTCCCGGCGTAGGTGAGCATGGCATCTATTTCATTGAGTCGAATAACGCGCAACTGATTAATCCACTGTACGGCTGGTCGCAGGGCCACTATCGAATACTATCGAATGGCTATATTGTCGCCGGAGATGATCAGGTGGTGGTTGGCGCTGATAAAAATCTCAAAAATACATCTGCAAAAACAAAACTTAGCACGGGGCTTGCCAAAGGTGTACTCACACGACCACAACATCAAATTAATAAAGTCCCATTATCTCCGCCCATTTCACTGCATGAGTTTAAGTTGCTCATTAAAGACATTAAGCAATAATGATTTTAAGTCACCGAATATTTCGCTATTATTTACTACTGTTGATTTGTATACCCTGCCAGAGCGCCCTTAGTGAGAGCCTGGGTGTACAATGGCCCAAACCCTCCGCGACCTTCTTAACGGGCGGATTACCTGCAAACGGTCCCGCTGGCAGCCTCCCCGGCAACACGGAGACATGGAGAGGAACAGCGGCAGAAGCAGCTAATAGATGGAATGATGCACAAAGCGTTTTTAAATTAACCACATCAAATGCTATTGGTAGTGGAAATTGTAAGAGTTTTGGCGACAACAATCTGAGCTTTTCATCCACCGCCTGTAGCAACGCCTTTGGCGCTAATACGCTGGCTGTCACCGCAGGCTGGTCTAGCGAAACCACACTTATCAAAGCAGATATTATATTTAACAGTAACAAAACCTGGGCAATATACGATGGCCCAATACGCTTTTCCCCAGAGGATTTTAGGCGCGTAACGATGCATGAGCTTGGCCATGCCATGGGGCTTGCTCACACAACTACATCAAGCGCACTAATGTTCACTTCGGCCAGCAATACCTTCCTGCCTACCCTGGATGACGTGAATTCACTAGAAGCCATTTATGGCGGCGAAAGCAGTAACGGCGGCGGCTCAATAAGCTACCTGCTGTTATCAATATTGAGCATACGAAGTTTACGCTTTGTACGCGCGCATAAAAAAGCCGGCTAAAGAACCGGCTAAAAAATACTGCTAAGTGTGGAAATATTAAATATTTAATCCAATGCGCTCAAACTTGGTACATTCAGCTACCCATACCTACGCAACTCAAAGACTATTACTCAACGTCTAAAATAGTCGAATCACTGCATCAACAACGGGTGAATAGCCTCACACTGTGGCAAAATACTAATACTATCTGCTTGTAAATTTCCAGACAGACCAAACTCTTCACACACCAGCATAATCGCAGCACCATGATCACCAATCGGCTTACATCTCTTATATCAAGTGCATTACTTGTCTCTTCCCCCGTAGCTCTGTCTGCTGTTATCCGCATTGAATTCAATAGTTTATATTTACAGCGATTGTTCCAGATGGTTCTGTGCAATTCAGAACACTGCATCCCATCAAACTTCACCTATTTAAATACATTTAGTCAAGATAGTGCCTATACTCGAGACATAAGCATTTTCCGTAAAAATAAAAATAACCAAAGCAAATATTTAGAGTAATTTAAAATGTTAATACTGTCTCGTTTAAGTGTCAGATTGCGTCTTATCATCCTCCTGAGTTTTGCCATTATAGTACTCATTACTGTCACCGTAAGTTCGCTGCTACTATTCGAAAAGTTCGATGCCAGTATTGGTCGTATTTATGAGGGCCGAATGGTGCCACTCAAATTAGTTAAAAATATTGCTGACGACTATACCAACAACATTCTAGGTTCGGTAAACAAGGCAAAATCCGATATTATTTATCCTGATGAAGCCCTGGCCCAGTTTACAAAAGCTCGAAACAACATTGATTTAAACTGGAAAGAATACCGGGCACACAAATTAAGTCAGGTAGAAGAGGCCATCGCCACTGAAATTGAAACACTGTTTGTCGAAGCAGACAGTTATCTTGACCTGGTAAAAGACACGCTTGTCGCCATGGGTGATGAAAATAACGATGAGCTGATTCAGTTCGATGGTCCACTTTATGTGGTTATTGATCCTATTCATAAAAAGATTGTTGAACTGGTGAATTATCAACTGGAAATGGCTCAGCAAGAACGTCAACGTGCAGGTCAACAGTCTGATTCCATCTGGTACTGGTTTACATTGATTGCCATCCTTGTTGTTCTGGCTATGTGCATTATTGGCTACCTGATTACTTTTTCAATTATAAAACCGCTAGATCAAATGCGTAAAACAATAGAACAGATTGAACAGAATTCTGATCTTTCACTGAAATTATATGATGCCAGTCATGATGAGACAGGGCGCATGGCCAAAGCTTTTAATAGTATGTTAAATAAATTTAATTCTATCATCCGGCAGGTTTCATCAAGCAGCGTAGAAATATCATCTGTAACAAACCAGATGGCCGCAATTTCTGACACGAACAACATCAGCATGAGCCAACAGCGATCCGATACAGATCAACTGGCTACGGCAGTAACTGAAATGGCCGCCACGGCGCAGGAGGTAGCCAGTAACGCCCATCAGGCTGCAGACATAAGTCAGCAGGCAGAACAAAATGCAATACAGGGTCAACAGGTCATAACCAGTACCATAAATAACATCAATGCCATTGCCAGTGATATTGAAGAGGCTAGCCAGGTCATTGGTGATCTGGCCTCAGACAGTGATGAAATTGGAACGGTACTGGATGTTATTAAAGGCATTGCAGAACAGACCAATCTTCTGGCGCTGAACGCGGCCATCGAAGCGGCCCGTGCGGGAGAGCAGGGGCGCGGATTTGCAGTTGTGGCAGATGAGGTGCGTAATCTTGCCTCACGCACACAGCAATCGACAGAAGAAATACAAACTATGATTGAACGCTTACAATCAGGCACCGGTAAAGCCGTAAAAGTCACACAGGCAGGGCTTGAAAGAGCCCGGACAAGTGCCAGTCAATCCAGCAGTGCAACTGATTCATTAAATGTAATTATTACATCTATTAAAAAAATCAATGATATTATTATTCAGGTTTCCAGTGCGGCAGAAGAACAGACGAATGTTTCTGAAGAGCTTAACCAGAGAATTGTAAGCATTAGTCAAATAGCCGAAAAAACGGACGAAGGATCGAGACAAACTGTTGAGTGCAGCAAAAATCTATCGACACAATCCTCTGATCTTAATGCCGTCGTTAACCAGTTTAAAACATAAGCTTATTCACATACTCACTTTAAAGCAATCCAATCAAAGAATAGACATCAGTACACCGAATCAACGGCATTAAATGCCAACAAAAAGAAACTAAAGAAGAAAAACCTGTAGTAGAAACATGCAGTAAAAGGATCAGTAGCCTAGCTTCCAAAAAGAAGCTAAGTTACTGATTTAATTACTATAGGAGATACTAAAATGAAAATGGGGTGGATGATGGGGCTCGAACCCACGACCACCGGAATCACAATCCGGGGCTCTACCAACTGAGCTACACCCACCATAATTCGATGTTTAAGCTTTGCACTGCACCTTAAAATACATAAGGCTTACAGAACACTTATTCTATACTGCAGGCACGTATATGGTGCGCCCGGCAGGACTCGAACCTGCTACCCTCGGCTTAGAAGGCCGATGCTCTATCCAGATGAGCTACGGGCGCAGTATTAAGCTTTATTTAACCGGTCGATGTTTTAAATAACAATCGGCCAGTTAATTTAAATTTGCTCGGGGTAGAGAGATTACAAAATACTTCGTGTATTTTGCCCTTACGGGCCGTGCTTCGCACGTTACAGATTGCTCCCAGCAATCTGTTCGAACTCTTCCATTCAAATCTCTCTTTATCCCTAACCATTAACTCGCTACAGCCTTCAAATGCACTCTAGCCAGTTAACTTAAATTTGGTCGGGGTAGAGAGATTCGAACTCCCGACATCCTGCTCCCAAAGCAGGCGCGCTACCAGACTGCGCTATACCCCGAACATTTCTACATATTCCTATGTAACGAGTTTTGCAATTAGCTGCCAGCACTTAAATTAAGTAGCAGGCTTCGCTTGACTGCGCTATATCCCGAATATTTCTACATATTTCTATGTAACGAGTTTTGCAATTAGCTGCCAGCACTTAAATAAGTAGCAGGCTTCGCTTGACTGCGCTATACCCCGAATGTTTCTACATATTTCTATGTAACGAGTTTTGCAACTAGCGGCCAGCACTTAAAATAAGTAACAGGCTTCACTTGACTGCGCTATACCCCGATTTTTTCTACACCTCCATGTATAAGGACCTCATTTCAACACTACAGCCCTAAACCTCAAAACCTGATTCCATACATCAGCAAATGAGGAAGCGGATATTACTCATATCCTTTAATAAGGTCAACCGCTTCTTCTGCAATTCATTAAAATTTATATCGTTTTCTTGGTTTGGTGGCTTGTGGTGCGATGCCAATGCATGAGAAAATTCGCCACACATTTTTTCCGGACTTTATCAAAAACATGCCTGCACAAATAATAGATGGTAAGCAAATCGCCGCTGATTTACATGAAACAATTAAACAACGCGTACAGCAGCGCCTCGATGCAGGTAAAAAGGCACCCGGTCTTGCCGTGGTACTCATTGGTGAAGACCCAGCCTCACAAGTATATGTGCGTAATAAACGACTCGCTTGCGAGAAAACAGGCATTATTTCCAGGGCCTACGACCTGCCTGCCAGCACCACTCAGCAAGCTCTGAACGATTTAATCGATGAGCTGAATGAAGATGATGAAATTCACGGCATTTTGGTGCAGTTCCCGTTACCTGACAATTTAGACGAATCAGCCGTCATTGAGCGCATCCACCCCAGCAAGGATGTCGATGGATTTCATCCGTTCAATCTGGGCCGATTAGCACAACGCAAACCGGCTCTACGCCCCTGCACACCTTACGGCGTCAAGTTACTGCTAGACTCAACCGGCGAACCATACAAAGGCCGTAATGCGGTTATTGTGGGTGCATCAAACCACGTTGGTCGACCTGCGTCATTAGAGTTATTACTCGCCGGTGCCACCGTTACCATGACCCACCGTTTTACATCCGACCTGGAAGAGCACGTACGTCGCTCTGACATCGTTGTTGTTGCCGTAGGTAAGCCAGGCCTTGTTAAGGGTGAATGGATTAAAGAAGGTGCCACCGTTATTGATGTGGGCATCAACCGTCAAGACGACGGCAAGTTATGCGGTGATGTCGATTTCAAAGAAGCCTCAAAACATGCCGCCTGGATAACCCCTGTGCCCGGCGGCGTTGGCCCGATGACGGTTGCTGTACTGATGCTAAACACCTTAGATGCAGCTGACCGCCTTGGCTAGACTCGCAACTCCATGATGAGCTGGTAAAGAGCACCAGGCTCAACACTTGCAAGCCTAAATACAAGCATTCGCTTTACTGCTACAATTGAACTCATTTCAGTTAAAGCCTTAATTTGAAGTCTGTTTATGCATGATGCCCTCAGTGACACGATAATTTTACTCGCCATCTCTGTTATCGCAGTTGCTATATTCAGACGCATAAAACTCCCTGCCATTCTCGCTTACCTTGCCGTCGGTATTTGCCTTGGCCCACACGCTGCAAATGTCGTACAAAATTCAGATACTATCCACTTTCTAGCGGAGGTCGGCATAGCCTTCCTGCTGTTTAGCTTAGGCCTGGAATTCTCACTGAATAAATTAATATCTAATCGCCGTGCGGTTGTCGGGCTGGGCAGCGCTCAAGTGGCGGTCACATTATTTATTGCTGGAATGAGCGCCTGGCTACTAGGTGTTAATAATGAATCCGCCTTTGTAATTGGCTGTGTTATTGCACTCTCTTCTACCGCCATTGTTATTAAGCAGCTCGGCGAGCAGTTAGAAATCGATTCTCGTCATGGCAATGCATCAATCTCCATTTTATTATTTCAGGATATAGCCGTCGTACCCATGCTGGTCATTATTCCAGTTATTTCTAGCCATCAAGAAAGCTCATTTACGTTAGAACTGTTATACAGCTTTGCGATGGGCATAGGTGTCACTGTGATTATGCTGGCCATTGGCCGCTGGTTACTACGCCCACTGTTTCATGAAATTGCTTCAGCACACTCTGCCGAGCTATTTACATTGGCTGTTTTATTAGTTGCACTGCTCTCGGCATGGGCCACCGAATTTGCCGGGCTATCAATGGCATTAGGCGCTTTCCTCGCAGGCATGATGCTCAGCGAGACTGAATTCAAACATCAAATAGAAAATGACATACGCCCATTTAGAGACATTCTTCTAGGCCTGTTCTTTGTTACCGTTGGCATGATGGTAGATGTCGGCAGTATCTTCGGAATATTGCATTGGGCTATTTTGTTAGCCGCAGCCATTATTATTGGTAAAACAGCAATTATCATGGTTCTGAGTAAACGCATTATTGGCGCGCCCACCGGTGTTTCGCTACGTACCGGTTTAGTACTCAGCCAATGCGGTGAATTTGGTTTCGCAATCATGGCACTCGCCGTCAGCTTCAATGTATTGCCAGAAGCAGAATCTCAACTACTACTTAGCACCATCATTATCACCATGATTGCCACACCATTTTTGGTTAAGTACAACGGCTTAATCGCAAAAAAATTCACCGGCAGTTATATGCAAAATCGCGAAACGATTAAAGACAATATAGCCGCAACGACTAACAAATTAGAAGGTCATGTCATTATTTGCGGCTTTGGACGAATTGGGCAAAACATTGCGAAAATATTAGATGCCGAAGAGTTCAGTTACTTTGCACTGGACTCTAGCGTTGAACTCATTACCAATGCTGCCAAAGCCAACTATAAAGTGGCCTTTGGCGACTCTACTCACAGAGAAATTCTATTGGCCGCTGGGGTCGAGCGCGCATCGATTTTAGTTATCTGCCACGACAGTGTGGGCTCTGCAGAAAAAACCTTACGTCAGGCGAAAATGATCAACCCTGATTTACCAGTGCTTGTAAGAACACAGGATGATACCTACTACACCCAACTCACGGAAGCGGGTGCCACAGAGGTTATTCCAGAGACATTGGAATCTAGCCTGATGATGGCCTCCCATGTGCTTTCCATACTCGGCATGCCGATGGCTAAAATCGTCCGCCGGATGCAGGAAATGCGTAATAATAAGTACGCCACCATGCGTGAATTTTTTCACGGTAATGAAACTGATGATCTAGAGCTTCCAGATGATCTACGCAAGCGCTTAAGCTGTATTACACTCAAAGAAGGTGCTTATGCGATTGGCAAAACATTAGATGAGCTACGCCTGGATTCTAAAGGTGTAAGCCTGCATAAAAATCGTCGCGATGATGCAAACGTTGTACCGCCGAATTCAGACAAAGCCTTGCAAGCCGGTAATATTTTGGTGCTATTTGGTACGCCAGAAGCACTGGAACACGTTGAAGGTTACTTACTTAACGGGTAAAAAACTTTAACTTCATAGCAGATTTTCACCCTAACTTCAGGGTACAATCAAAAGGCGACATTGATATGAGGTGCTTCGCCATGCTACACCACTTCACAAAAACCCTCTCGAGTTTAGCCTTAATTCAACTACTTTCCGCTTGCGCTGATGGGTCAGCACAGTTAACTGGGGATTCGTCCACTGACTCCAACCGCATAACGATTAATATTACAGATGCCCCCGTTGATTATGCAGATGCTGTTGTCATCGAATTTACAGGCATTACCCTTAAATCCGAAAATAGTGGCGAGCAAATATTTACATTTGATACAGCAAAATCCATTGACCTGTTAACCTTACAAGGCACATCAAGCCAGGCACTCATAGAAAATGTAGAAATTCCAGCCGGTAAATACACGCAAATAAGGCTAGCCGTCAATGCAGAATTTGATAGTCATATGGATTCATACATCACTGTCAACAGTACTCAACATGAATTACGTGTACCCAGCGGTAGCCAAAGCGGCTTAAAACTCAACACGCCCTTCACTGTTATCGCCAGTGCTGACGATGTTAATATTATCGATATAAATGACGCTGTTGGTGCGTCTACAGTTTACACAATCGATTTTGACCTCCGAAAATCAATTGTTAAACCGAATGGACAAGATGGCTATTTTTTAAAACCTGTATTGCGCCTCGTACAAAATATACAAACCGGTAGCATCAGCGGCACCGTTGACCCCAATCTATTAATCGGTGCAAATTGCTCGGATAATGCCCCATTAACAGGCAATGCAGTTTATGTATTTACAAATGCAAACACTGTGCCCGATGATGTTGATGAAATTGGCATAGAACCCATCACCACATCACTGATAGTGTTCAACTCTGATACTGGCATATACAGTTATGAAATAGGTTTCTTACCAGAAAGTAGCTATACCTTGGCTTTTACCTGCGCTGCCGATTTAGATGATGATGAAGACAATGCAGATGTTATATTTGATGTTATTGATAATGTAACGGTCATGGCGAACGAAGCAACAATTCATCCAGTAGACTAATTGTCCATCACGTTTCTATCTCACCCTGCATAAGTTCAAATTATATTGGGTGAGATACTCAAGTAATACCTATATCACGTCTTCCTCTAAATTTTTTATATCATCTTGCCCTGTCTCTTCACACAATAAAAAATATCGGCAAAACTTTAAACGCATATTTTTATTTTTAAAAAATGATTGTTTTTCATATGCCTCACAGCGATTTAATGGGCTAATCATTAAGCTGCATTTAATCAAAAAATAAAAATTATTTTTCTATTTTTAAAACCTCTTTAGTCATCTCAATCACGCTATCTGAATTTAGAGAAATTGAGGATATCCCCTGCTCTACCAACCAACGCGTAATCTCTGGAAAATCGGAGGGCGCCTGACCACAGATGCCGACATACTTACCTGCTTTTTTGCAGGCCTCTATCGCCATTTTCATCATTATTTTTACGGCTTCATTACGTTCATCAAAACCTGTAATCAAACCTGAATCACGATCTACACCTAAAGTTAATTGCGTTAAGTCATTTGAGCCAATAGAAAAACCATCGAAGTCTTTTAAAAACTCATCCGCTAACAACACATTAACTGGAATTTCACACATCAAATAAATTTTTAACCCATTTTCGACTCGACTCAATCCAAACTCCGTCAATAATTTAAGAATTGTTTTGCCTTCTTCTACACTGCGCACAAAGGGAATCATAATATCTATATTATTTAAGCCCATATTTTCACGCACCAGTTTTATCGCCTGGCACTCTAACTTAAAACAGTTTTTAAACGCTTTTGAAGGATAACGATAGGCTCCACGAAAACCTATCATCGGATTTTCTTCATGTGGTTCAAATAGTGAACCGCCAATCAATGAGGCATATTCATTCGATTTGAAATCCGACATGCGCACGATAACTTGTCGCGGATAAAATGCCGCCGCAATCGTCCCAATGCCTTCGGCCAGTTTCTGAATATAATAATCGGTGGGATTTTTATAACCGGATATCAATGCCGATATTTTAGATTTTAATGTTTCATCCAAACCATCAAATTCTAGTAGCGCGCGGGGATGTACTCGAATACTGTTATTAATAATAAATTCGAGTCGTGCCAAACCGACACCGTCAACAGGCAGGCTAGAAGCCTCGAATGCCAACTCTGGGTTCGCCAAATTCAACATAATGCGTGTTTTAGGTTTAGCCAAACCACTTATATCAATTTTATTTTCACTGTATTGCAATACACCGGGATAAACATACCCCGTATCACCTTCAGCACAAGATACGGTTACCTCCTGCCCGGTTTTTATTTTACTCGTCGCATCGCCACAACCTACTATTGCCGGTATTCCTAACTCCCGTGCAATAATCGCCGCATGGCAAGTGCGACCACCGCGATTAGTTATAATCGCTGAGGCAATTTTCATTACGGGTTCCCAGTCGGGGTCGGTGATATCCGTAATTAACACTTCGCCTTTTTTTAATTTATGCCTATCACCGGCATCAGGAATAACACATGCCGTGCCATTAGCAATCCGCTTACCAATACTTTTACCCACTATAAGCGGTTGCGGCTTATCCTGAGAATCAAGCTTAAATTGAATTTGATACTGTTTATTGACCTCTGACTGAACCGTCTCTGGGCGCGCTTGCAATATAAACAGTTCACCGTTTTCACCATCTTTGGCCCACTCTATATCCATCGGACGGCCATAGTGATTTTCGATAATCACCGCATATCGTGCGAGCTGTAATACATCATCATCATTAATACAGAAGCGGCTTTGATCCTCGGCGGCCACTTCCACATTGCGTGTTGACAGACCCGCTGTGGAGTCATGGCTATATACCATTTTGATGGCTTTCTCACCCAGTTGACGGCGCACAATGGGTGAATGTTGATCACTCAAGGTTTTTTTGAATACATAAAACTCATCAGGATTCACCGTGCCTTGCACGACATTTTCACCCAAACCCCATGCCGCATTTATTAACACGACCCCGTCAAAACCAGATTCCGTATCCATCGTAAACATCACCCCTGATGAACCGGTATCGGCGCGCACCATTTTTTGCACGCCAATAGATAAGGCAACATCCATGTGATTAAAACCTTTATCTACACGGTAGGATATTGCACGATCTGTAAACAGGGAGGCATACACGCGTTTGCAGGTAAGCACTAAGTTACGTCGCCCAGAAATATTTAAATAGGTTTCTTGCTGACCTGCGAATGATGCACCGGGCAAGTCTTCTGCGGTGGCTGAACTGCGCACAGCAACCCCCACATACTCATTAAATTCTTCACTCAATTTTTCATAAGCGCTGACGATTTCAGCGGATAAATCATCTGGCATTTCTGCATGTAGAACCCAGCTACGGATCTGCCGCCCTATGCGCGCCAGCTCTTTAACATTACGCGTATCCAGGCTATCCAGAGCGCTACGGATTTTATCGCCTAACTGATTGTATTGAATGTAGTAGTTATAAGCCTCTGAGGTCGTGGCGAAGCCATTTGGAATACTAATCCCTTCTGATGAGAGATTACGATACATTTCACCAAGAGAGGCATTTTTACCGCCGACTTGTTCAATGTCCTTTATGCCAATTTCAGAAAAAAAGCGAATAAAGCGCATGATCATTCCAGAGTGTTAATACCTGTTTGAGTATAAGGCATAATATACCATTTGGAATAAGCGTAGAGGAATTGATGTGCTGGGGATTGATATAGCTTAAACAACTAGTCAATATTAAAACCGACCTTGCTCAAGCATCAGTAAGGTACAGTCTTTTACAAATGAAATACCATTATGTAAAAGTGCCAGCTCTAATTCTTCACTTTCCGTGCCTGGATTTAAAATCACCCGTGACGGATTGAGTGTAATAATGTCATCAATTAACAGCGTACTACGCTGTGGGCCTAAATACACGGTAAGCGTATCTATAGCTTGATGAATCTGCTGAAGGCTGTGTTTTACCACCACACCATCAATGTTTTCTAATTTGGGGTGGACCGGCAATACGTGGTAGCCGTACTCCTGCAGCATTAACAGGGCTTTATAGGCATAGCGATGCGGCTTATTACTTGCACCCAGTATGACGACCTGTGGGTTTTGCATTAGCTATTTAAGTGTTCTGGTTTAACGAAGTTCATCACCTGCGCTGAGTATTCACGATCATAGATTAATGAAATTTGAGTTTCACCGTCTTTCATTTTAGAACTCACTTGCTTTAAGTCTGGCAAGCGAATAGCAAGGTACGCCATGCTTGCAGCAATTAATTGCTCGTCTTCAGCTTTAATCGCAGCCATTAGCTGATTGGCAACAAAATAGGCCTTTTGCTCCTGATCTGGCGCAAAAATATTGCCCTGCCCACTGGGAATACCCATCTCCATTTTCTCGTCCATTTTATGCAAATATTCAAGCTGGTTTTCAGGTAAGACTTTATCACGATCATATTCAATCACCGGCTCGCCATCTACCACCGCCATCAGAAGACTCATAACACTCTATCCACATCATTCAAAACAGGCGCAAATATATCATATTTTGGCCACTCAGATTGGTACAATACATACAGAATACACCCCCAATCTGAGCAAATAAACCTCCGTGAAAACCTGGAAATACTATGAGCCAAGCGCCTTCTGCCCTACTTCTTATCTCTACTGGCTGCCCACACTGCCCCAGCGTATTACAAAGCCTGTCTGAGTTAGTAAAAGAGGCCAAACTAGCCAGTCTGGAAGTGGTCAACATTATGGCGGCACCCGAGCGCGCAGCGGCGCTGAATGTACGCTCAGTTCCCTGGGTGAAGCTAGGCGACTTTGAACTGCTGGGCATGAAGAGTAAAACAGAGCTAGAGCAATGGATAAGCAAAGCCAGTAGTAACACAGAGCAAAGCGAAAGTATGAGTGCCTATTTTGAAGAACTCATGACCTCTGGCGAAATTGCCAAAGTCCAGGAAATGGTGGAACAACAGCCCAAACATATCCAAAGCCTGCTGGATATTATGGCGAATGAACAATCCAGCTTATCTGCCCGCCTTGGCGTTGCCGCGGTTATCGAACATCTCTCTGGCAGTGATGCATTAGTTAATGTCATCGACACCTTAGGTACGTACTGCCAAAGCCCCAATGCACGCATTAGAAACGATGCCTGCTATTACCTCGGTTTAAGCCTGCACCCCAATGCAAAAAAATATATTCAGCCACTGCTCGAAGATGAGGATGCCGATGTTAGAGAATGTGCGGCAGATGCACTTGAAGAAATCGGCAATTAAATAAATTCAACCGCTATATTGAGTTGCATCATAGCAATGAAATGTATAACAGGCATGATGTAGTGCCATAACTATCTAATAATAATGGTATTTTAAAATCAATGATTAATTCTGTGTGGAACAATTTTAGTGCAGCACCGCATCGTGTGTTTTTCTTTAGTGGTGCAATCCAGTTAATTTTGCCGCTGCTTTTTTGGTTAATAGAGCTAAGTGGTCGCTACACAGATTTAATATCGCCACTGGATACCGTTATCCCCAGCACCTGGGCGCATGGATTTTTAATGATATTTGGTATATTCATATTCTTTATTTACGGTTTTTTAATGACCGTATTTCCACGCTGGATGAATTCACAAGCCATAGAAAAAGATCACTACCTTGCAAGTTTTGTCTGGTTAAATGCCGGGCTGTTTATCTTTGAAATAAGTTTATTCTATAGTCGTGACTCTCTATTATCTGGTCTCATCATATTTTTACTGGGCTGGTTGCACGGCATCTACACACTTTACCAATCGTTAAAAAATAGCCCTGCTCAAGATAAATTTTATGAACGTATTTTACTCAGTGCACTCAGCGCGGGGGCTATAGGTGTTATGAGCTTTATCTGGTTTATTTACAGTGATCAATGGCAGTATATTTCACTTTCATTTAATGCCGGCATCTGGCTATTTTTATTACCCATACTGTTTAGTGTGAGCCATCGCATGCTGCCTTTCTTTAGCAGCAATGTGATTGATAACTACACACTGTTTCAACCACGATTCACACTGTGGATTTTTATTATCGGCTGTTCATTACACTTTTTTTTAGAACAAAAACATTTATCACAGTGGCTATTTATTGTCGATATTCCGCTGGCAATAACAGCGCTTACACATAGTCTGCGCTGGCAACTGCATCGCAGCTTCAAAAACAGTTTACTCGCTGTGCTGCATATGGCATTTTTCTGGTTATTTATTGGCTTAAGCCTGCTCAGCGCGCAAAGCCTTATTCTTTTCCTAACAGGGGAATACATACTTAACAAAGCCCCTGTACATGCCATTACCATAGGATTTATAAGCTCCATGCTGATTGCTATGGCATCACGCGTCAGCATGGGGCATTCGGGGCGACAACTCATTTTAGATAACACAAGCTGGTACCTGTTTCTTGGCATTCAACTAGCGGCTATTTTTCGCATATTGGCGGATGTTCAATTTGATTTAATCACTCACAATAATACCTTTAACTTAATAGCGGCTAGTTTATGGCTAATAAGCCTGTCTATCTGGTGTTTAAAGTACGCACCCATGTACTTAAAAAGACGCATCGATGGAAAACCCGGTTAAAAAGAGGTTTATTTAGCCGCTATATTTGCTACATTGCTGGAATAACCAGGCAGTATAAATAATACCCCCACTAGAGATGAGACGTTATGAGTGAAGAGAAATATATATATTCACGCATTTGCAAAAAATGTAACTGCGCACAAGAACTAGATGATTATGCGATTGATACGCATACCTGCCAAAACAAACACGTCTTCTTTTTTAAATGCCCACAATGTGCAGACTATAACGCAACCGCAATGAGCAATATTCCACAAGAACAATGGAAAGAGTTTGTACCTGCTGACAAACTTAATGAGCTAGAAGCTAAATATGAAGCCGCCATGAAAGCCCATGGATAAAATCGAATCAACACGACATAATATATAATGAATTTACGTTTATTTAAACACCCGCTTTTTATTATCTTCGCACTGTTTATTGCGGGCTATTTTTTTATTCAGCAATACACTCAGCAATATATTTCGGATGCACCGGTTACTTTAACTAAGGCGAACCCGCCCTCTATTATTATGTACGGATCACCAAGCTGTATGTATTGCCAGATTGCAAAACAGTTTTTTAAAAAACATAACTTACCCTTTACTGAATACGACATAGATAGCTCGGCTAAACACCGAGAGATGTTTTATATTCTAGGTGGTCGCGGTACACCATTACTCATTATTAATAAAGAAATTATTCACGGCTATGATGAAAGGCTTATTCGCAAAGCCTTATAACTTAATGGAATGAAAATTTAATCGATTCACGTATTAGCTTATTTAGTAAAAACCACACACAATAAAAAAGCCCGTTAAATATTTTTAACGGGCTTTTTTATTGCATAAGCGATTAACACTTATGTGTAATGCAAATCATGCAAGCGTTACATTAACCGCTTGTGGGCCTTTTTGACCTTGTTCAACTTCAAATTGAACTTCCTGGCCTTCAGCCAAAGTTTTGTAACCAGGTACTTGAATTGCGCGGAAGTGAACAAATACATCATCACCATCCTGACGTTCAATAAAACCAAAGCCTTTCTTTTCGTCAAACCATTTCACTTTGCCAGTTGTTGTAGCCATGAGTAATCTCCAATAATTTTATATAAAAATAATCGCCTAGATTAAAAACAAAACCCATGCGAGAAAAGTGCTGAAAGATGCGGGGATTACTTACGAACGAACAGGATGTGAGCTAAGGGCATATCATCGAAATTAGCCATAAATAGCCGCTGTAATCTTTACCAGACAGGCAAAGTGTATCTCATCTTTGCATAAAGTAAAGGGGGCTAAATAATAAAAAATATCAAGCAATATAGGCTGATGTTATTGCGGGATAAAACTTTGTATGCACTTTATGAGAATGTGTGACTATGTCATTGAAAAACCCACTAAAACCTTATTATAAAATTTTAGTGGGTTAACAATCGGTTCAAAGTAAGACTGGCTACTTGTTTTCTGAACGTGTTCTAGATGTCGACTTAGGCTTGCCCTTATCTTTATTTTTCTTATTCTTTTTCTTTTTCGGTGTTTCATCCGTTTTTAATTTAAGCTTTTCTCTACCTTTACCCGACTTTTCACCCGAGCCTGGCCTGGCTTTACGCGGCGGCTTCTCATCCGAATTTGACTTGGCTTTATGCGGCTGATCTTCACCCGATACTTTAGAAATTTTCAATTGCTGACCCGATACCCAAACCTTCTTCAGATCATTTAATACGTCTTTTGGCATACCTGAAGGCAAGTCCACCAAACTGTAATCATCATTTATCTGAATACGCCCAATATTAGCGCTATCCATATTTGCTTCATTCGCAATGGCCCCCACAATATTGCCGGGCCTTACTTCATGATTGTTACCCACTTCTATGCGGTAGCTCGACATACCTTCAGCTGGCTTTGAATCACGGCCCGAATCGCGCTTAGGTGAACGTTCACGGTCTCGGCCACGACCTGAATCACGAGCCGAATCACGACTTCGCTCACGCTCTTTGCGTCGAGGGCGATCACGACTATCACTGCCACGGTCATCATTACGATCAAAACTGGCTTTACGCGCCGGTTTATTACTCAGTAAGAACGGTTCTTCACCCTGTAACAAGTGCGCAAGCGCTGCGGCAATTTGTAAGGCAGGCACATTATGCTCTTGCTGGAACTGCTCTACCATCGGATAGAACACACCTAGCTCTTCAGTCGCCAGTGTATCGCTAATACGTTGCTTGAACTTAACAATGCGTTGATCGTTAATCAGCTCGGTTGATGGCAGTTCCATTAAATCGATTGTTTGACGTGTAGCGCGCTCAATGGCATTCAATAAACGCTTTTCACGGGGTGCTACGAATAAAATTGCATCACCTGTGCGGCCAGCACGGCCTGTACGGCCAATACGATGCACATAAGACTCGGTGTCATGCGGAATATCATAATTCACAACATGGCTAATACGCGGCACATCAAGGCCACGTGCAGCCACATCGGTAGCCACCAGAATATCTAATTTACCTTTTTTAAGGTTATTAATGGTTTTTTCACGCAGGCTTTGCTGCACATCACCATTAATCGCAGCAGCAGCATAACCACGCGCTTCGAGTTTTTCAGTTAATTCCACTGTTGCCGTTTTGGTGCGCACGAAAATAATCATCGCATCAAAGTCTTCAGCTTCCAGTATGCGCGTCAGGGCATCTAGCTTGTGCGTACCACTTACCGGCCAATAGCGCTGACGTATAGTCGATGCTGTAGTGGTTTTCACTTCGATAGTAATTTGCTGTGGATCGGTTAAGTAAGTTGTCGCAATGCGACGAATCTGCTGCGGCATGGTTGCAGAAAATAAAGCAATTTGGCGTGTTGGTGGCGTTTGCTCTAGCACCCACTCAACATCATCAATAAAGCCCATGCGCAGCATCTCATCGGCCTCATCCAGTACCAATGCAGATAAGTTATCTAACTTTAAGGTGCCTTTACGCATATGGTCCATCACGCGGCCCGGCGTACCAACAACGACGTGTACGCCACGCTTTAGCGCGGATATTTGGCCACGATAGTCCGCCCCGCCGTATACTGGCAACACATGAAAACCCTTCATATGCTTGGCATACGTTTGAAATGCTTCCGCTACCTGAATGGCTAACTCACGGGTAGGCGCCAATACCAATACCTGTGGATCTTTTTGTTTTAAATCGAGATTAGATAACAAGGGCAATGCAAAGGCCGCTGTTTTACCTGTACCGGTTTGCGCCTGGCCTAAAACATCCTTGCCTTGCAGCAACAATGGAATGGTTCGCGCTTGAATAGGCGATGGTGTTTCATAACCAACGTCATTAAGTACTTTCTGAAGGGCTGGAATAAGATCCAGTTGGTCAAAGGACGTTACCATTTCGGTAGTCATGCGTCGTTCCTACAATAGATGAATGGGGTGGTTGCCAATGCTTTCTAGCCAGCGCTATCTTATAATGGGCAAATATCTGGAAGCTGGCTTAGGTGTCCCGTTCAATCTATCGGTGGGAGGTGAAGCCATAACTCGGAGCCCGAGGAGTATATAGGTTTATTAGCAAACTTGCATGCTTTAAATGGGGCCTACATACTTCAACTACAGTTTAGACTAAACTGGGCTACCTGATTCTCCAGCAAGTTGAAATAGCATTATGAAAATATGGGTCGATGCAGATGCCTGCCCTGTGGTCATTAAAGAAATTCTATTTAAAGCGGCTGAGCGCACCGGTGTGAAAATCACCCTGGTAGCCAATCACCCCATACACATCCCCTCCTCTAGACACATTAATTTCTTACAAGTTACCCAGGGCTTTGATGTGGCCGACAATGAAATCGTGCAACGCTTAAGTGAAGGTGATTTAGTCATCACCAGCGACATCCCACTGGCCGCAGAGGTCATTGAAAACCAGGCTCTCGCCTTGAGCCCTCGTGGCGAGCTATACACCTCAGCTAATATTCGCTCACGCTTAAATATGCGTGACTTTATGGATACCTTACGTTCCAGTGGTGTAGATACTGGTGGGCAGGCAGCGCTCAATCAGGGTGACCGACAGGCATTTGCGAACCAGTTAGATAAATGGCTGACGCAGAATATTCAACGTCACTAAAGCTTACACCCCATACAAAAATAAGCCTATTTCTAGCCACCTGAATGCCTTTTAAATTAAACCATTCACCACGCTGAACAACCCAGGTTCACCCTTAAAAAACAATTTATACAAACTCACTCAAAACAGCTAAAATTCTTCCGCTAAATCATTTATATACTCTATGCTTAGGTAATCCATTCAAAAAAGCATCGAAAAAATAACAGGTATGTACACGGACCTATCAAATACAAAAATAAAAATATATTTCGTTATTGCAGTTGGGCTAGCGCTTGCATATTTAGTTACTATCAACTCACTGTGGCATGGCAGCGCAGAGCTACATACCCTCATGGAAACGGTGGCGACTGTACTGGGTTTATTCGTAGGTACACTTGCTCTAATCCGTTTTTACAGTCTTGGTGGGCTTAATTACCTTGTATTTGGGGCTGGGTTTATTGGTGTCGCCTGCCTGGATGGTTATCACGCTGTTGTTACCTCTATCTGGTTTAAAGCTTATTTACCTTCGAATCTATCATCGCTGATCCTCTGGAGCTGGTTTGCTTCACGTCTGTTTTTATCCATCGTTGTACTCTCAAGTTTTGTTATTTTAAAGATGAAACTTGAACAAACCACTTCTAAGTTTTTATCGACTCATTTTATTTACGCAATGACAAGCCTAGCGACTATTTGTAGCTTTCTGTTCTTTGCATTTATTCCTCTGGGTAGTGGATATTACGAAGCATCCATTGTTAGTCGACCTGAGGAATTTATTCCCGCCCTGTTCTTTTTAATAGCATTTGTTGGGTACTACCAACTCGGCAACTGGCGCAAGGATGCATTTGAACACTGGTTACTCATTGCTATTATTATTAATCTTGCCGCTCAAATCATCTTCATGCCATTTTCATCCGAGCTATTTGATATTGAGTTTGATACTGCACACATGCTTAAAAAATTAAGTTATATATGTGTACTTATCGGTCTGAGCATAAGTGTTTTTAATGCTTTCAAATCAGTGGAATCTGAAGTCAATGTAAGAAAACGCACACAGGATGCATTAAAGGCCAGTGAAGTACGTAACAGAACACTCATGACTTCACTTGTAGATGGCCTTATCACCATTAGTGATACGGGTATAATTGAAACCATTAATATTGCAGCATGTAGATTATTCGACTATTCAAAACTGGAGCTTCTCGGTAAAAATATAAAAATATTAATGCCCGCCCCATATCATAACAAACATGATGGCTACTTAAGTAATTATGCAAAAACAGGCATAGCCAAGGCCATTGGTAACAATGTAGATGTATTTGGATTAAGGAAAGATGGTTCCACATTTCCAATGAATTTATCGGTAAGCGAAATGTTAATAGGCGGTGTTAAAAAATACTCCGGCATTGTAAGAGATGATACCGAAAGAAGAAATTCAGAACAGGAAATAATAACAGCCAGAAACAAAGCAGAACACGCAGCACAGGCGAAAAGTAATTTTTTAGCCACAATGAGCCACGAAATAAGAACACCTATGAATGGTGTTATTGGTATGACAGAACTACTAAAACGCACACAGCTGACAATTGAACAAAAGGACATTGTCAGCACCATATCAGAATCTGGTCAGTCCCTACTCAGCTTAATTAACGACATTCTGGAATTATCAAAAATAGAAGCCGGTAAAATTGATTTAGATTACATCTCATTTAATCTAGAACGTACCGTTTACGATGTTATTCGTTTACTAAGCTTTAGTGCAGAACAAAAAAATATTGAACTGAATTTCCATTACCATACCCATTGTCCAAAATATATCGTTGGTGATGCAGGGCGTATCCGACAAGTTATATTAAACCTGGTTGGCAATGCCATCAAATTTACCAGTGAAGGTCATGTCATCGCAGAAATCTCGTCAATCAATAAAAATGACTCAAGCCATACTTTGCGTATTGAAATAAAAGACACTGGCATTGGCATCGACGAGGAAGAAAAACATAAGCTATTTGAATCTTTTACTCAGGCAGATGATTCAACCAGTCGACAGTTTGGCGGAACAGGCCTGGGCTTAACCATATGTAAACAGCTAATCGAACTAATGCATGGAAAAATCGATGTCGATAGCCAACTGGGGCAAGGCTCCAACTTCTGGTTTGAAATACCTGTAACTGAAGCAGATTCACCCACTCGAGAAAATTCTACTGAATTAAATGATATTCATATTATGACTGTCTGCAATAGCAAATCTAACCGTTATATACTAAGCGAACAGTTAAAGAACTGGAACATACATGTAGATGAAGTCGCTAATACACAGCAAGTCATTTCAAAAATGCTCACAGCAAAACTGGAAAACAACCCATATCACATCGTTCTTATCGATAATGACATCTCTGATTTAAATTGCCAGTTATTAGGACGAAAAATAAAAGAAAATGAAAACATTAATAAAATACCCTTAATTTTATTGGCATCATTCACTGATCAGGGCAGCGCTTCTAAATATAAAGAGATTGGTTATTCAGCTTATTTAAGCAGGCCTATTTTCAGCGATTTGCTCTACGAAACTTTAAAACAGTCTTTGGGCTTAGATTTAAGCAGCGAAATAACATCTTCCCTAATTACCAAACACTCAATACAAGAAGATAAACTTAACCATGTTAATGATGACATTAAACTTAATGGGAAGATTCTATTAGTTGAAGATGTAATCGTTAATCAACTGGTCGCGAGAGGATTAATGAGCGGCTATAACCTAACTATTGATATTGCAAACAATGGCCAGGAAGCCGTTAAAAAACAACTGCAAAAACAATACGACCTAATTCTTATGGACTGTCAAATGCCCATTATGGATGGATTTGACGCCACGAAAAAAATACGCGAAACAGACAAAAAAATCATCATTATAGCACTTACAGCAAATGCCTTATCCAGCGATAAAGATAAATGTTTAAGTGTTGGCATGAACGACTATCTTGCAAAGCCATATAATCGTGAACAACTCATCAGTATTCTAGACAAATGGCTAAATAAACAGGCAGCTACTATTGAGCCATCACCCACAACTAACAATGATTTGGAAAATCACCAACCAGACTTTCCTCTTTCTATATGCAAAGAAAAATTAGAAGAAATGAAAAATATTATGGGTGAAGTATTTAATGAATTAATACCTACCTTTATAGAACAATCAGACCAGTTAATAAATAGCATGTTAGATCACCTAAACAACAAGCAACTGGATGTAGTAGAGCGTCATGCTCATAGCATGAAATCCAGCAGCCTTAATGTTGGCGCTGAAGCTCTTTCCAATCTTTCAATGATTTTGGAAACCATGGCCCGTAACAATGACGACACTGAATTACTCAAAGAAAAAATCATTGAAATTTCTACAGAATATGAACATGTAAAACAAGCACTCAAAGAATATACATAGAGGATTACTTATGCCTAACAACAAGACCCTTATGATCGTTGATGACAGTAAAGTTTCACGTATGATGATATCGGCTATTATTAAATCGACTCATCCAGAAATAAATTTACTTGAAGCGTCCAATGCTCAAGAGGCATTAGAAATATGTCAGGAAAAACCAGTCGATTTTTTTTCCGTCGATTTTAATATGCCCGGTATCGATGGCCTAGAGCTAATAGGTAAATTAAAAACCATTTACCCTGACGGTAGATTCGCCCTGTTAACGGCCAATATTCAAGATGCCATTCAACAAAAAACGCAGCAGGCTGGGGCAGTCTGTATCAACAAGCCCATCAGTGAGGCATCAATCGCTAAGATGCTGGAGTATTTTCATGCCTAACTCAATTCGATTATCTGAGCTAGAAGAAGATTTATTGACTGAACTGTTTAATCTCGGTGTTGGTAATGCCGCGTCTTCTCTCAGTGAAATGGTTAAGCAAGAAATTAAGCTTTCTGTACCTGCTATCGAGTTTTTAAGCATTGATCAGCTTGCCGATAGGCTGGGGGGCGAAAATTCGATATGTAGCGTATCACAAATCGTCTCCGGGCCATTTACAGCGCAATCTATGCTGCTCTTCCCTGAAGAAAATAGCCTTGAAATTGTACGCCAGCTATTAGGCAATGACTTACCTGATGACACATTATTAGAATTACAAAAAGAAGCCTTTTCTGAAATAGGCAATATTGTTTTAAATGCCTGTATTGGCTCATTTTCTAATGCACTTAAAGAGGAGTTTAAAGTTGACTTACCCATTTTTGAGCTAGCAAAACCGGGGGAATTGCTTAAACTATCAAATCAGGAAAAAGATACGGCACTATTCATCAGAATAGACCTTACGCTTAGCACAAGCCAAATAACGGGCTATATGGCTTTTTTAATGGGCTCTATTTCATTAAAGCAACTAAAAGAAGCACTGGAAAAAATGTTAGCCAATTTATAATTGGCTGTTAACCCGAGTAACTATTATAAATAGTCAATCTGTCTTTCATTAAAGCACTTATAAAAATCGCCTAGAAAATTTGCTGCATGCTTCAATCCTAAGGTAAAATCACATCACAACATCAGTACATAATTACCCAAACACACTATATCGAGCAGCCAATACAATGAGTACCGAGCAAATCTTACGTGATCGTAGCGAATCCAGGTGTGAACTATGCACTTCAACAGAGAACTTAAGCGTATATGAAGTGCCTTCTAGTGAGTCTGATAGCGCTGATGAATGTGTATATATTTGTGGAACATGCCGCGAACAAATCGAAGCACCTGATAAAGTCGAGGTGAATCACTGGCGCTGCTTAAATGATAGCATGTGGAGCCAGGTGCCCGCTGTCCAGGTTATGGCATGGCGCATGCTAACACGATTGAGCGCCGAAGCCTGGTCACAAGATTTACTCGATATACTTTATTTAGATGATGAATTATTAGCCTGGGCACAAGCCAGCGGTGAAGGCCAAAGCAATGAAGATGCTGTGGTACATAAAGACAGTAACGGCGCAGTATTAGAAGCTGGCGACACGGTCACTTTAATAAAAGACTTAAAAGTAAAGGGTGCAAATTTTACCGCGAAACAGGGCACCGCCGTTCGTGGTATTTCTCTCGTCGCCGACAAGCCTGAACATATCGAAGGAAAAGTCGAAGGCCAGCGCATTGTTATACTCACTCAGTTTGTGAAAAAAACGGCTTAGCACGCCATTAAAAAGTCAGGCTATAAACAACTTATGAAAATAGCTTTTATTTTAATTGTAAGCCTGATTTTATTTATGCTGCTTTACTTCATTTATCTCAGCATAAAATCACATAGCGGAATTCCGCCGGGTTTAATCAATCAAAAGCTTAGCCCCTGCCCTGACACTCCAAACTGCATTAATTCTGAGTTTAAAAATGACACTGCTCATTTTATTGATGCTTTGACTTACCAAAATAAATCAACCGATGAAATCATTCTAGCAACAAAAAATGCTATACAAAAATCCGGCGGCCATGTCACAGAAATTAGCAATAATTATATTTCAGCCACATATACCAGCAAATTATTTCGCTATATAGACGACCTTGAAATACGCATAGACAATGAGCATAAGGCCATACATTTTAGATCTGCATCTCGAGTGGGACACAGTGATTTTGGTGCCAATATTAAACGTATACATTTAATTAAGAATGAACTGGAAATGCAATTCCAATAATTCATATTAAGACCATAAAACTAATTTTCTAAATTTCACTTTTAGAAAAGCCAACACTAAACAACTCTTCAATGTCCTGTTTAAAAGATGCTAAATCATAGGGTTTTTGAACAACCTTAACTATATTAGGGTAATCACGGGACTTTCCTATTTCATAACTATCAACTACGGAGGATATAATAATGGGAACATCTGGATTTAGACTTTTAGATGGGATAATTCGACTAATATTCAAACCATCACTATCACCAAGTCGGTAGTCTAATATGATTAAATCAACCTTATTTTTACTAACGAAATCTAAACACTCTTTTCCACTACTCGCCTCGGCACTATTATACATACCTGTTATATCTACAAATTTACATATAATAGATCGTGCGATTTCATCATCATCAACGCATAAAATAGTTTTCTTTGAAGTCATTCTTAGTCCTTTATTAAAAAGTAATAAAATACTTTACTCTACTGTAAAGTTTATTTTTTAATTCCCTACAATATTTTATAGCCAGCCTCAAACTTTCTATTAATTATTGGTTTAAATAATATGCGTATATTTCTTATAAAGTGATTATGTTTATATAGCATATACCGCATAAAAACCCAACTATTCACATTTTCTACTTGCGGACACTTGCGGACATTTTGTTAATTATTCACAAACACCAATCGATCCATTTCGACAGCGCTGATACCTCACCCACGTTGTACTGTCTAATTTTGCACCCTTAAAAACAGCACCGTCAATAATAGCATCACGTATAGACGCCTCACTCAGATCAGCCTGGTTAAATAACACATTCAATAAATTCGCCTCTTCAAATTTTGCACCTCTTAAATTCGACCTTTTAAAGCTAGCCGCTTCTAAATCAGCACGATTGAATAAAGTCTTTTCCGCTATAGCCTCTTCAAAATCACCGGCCACAATTTTTGCGCCAGTAAAATCTGATTGATTTAATTGTGCCTTTTTAAAATGGCTATCTTTAATTTTCGCCTCATAAAAATTGGCTTTATTTATTCGGCTATTAGAAAAATCACTGGATCGAATATTTGCCCTACTAAACCGCGCTTCATCTAATACAGCAGCGGAGAAATTTGAATTGATAATTTTTGCGTTATTAATTCTACAGCGCTCCATACGAGCTTTTTCAAAATTGGTATTCTCCAATATTGAAAAACTCAAATCTGCATCTTGCATACGCGCATTAGATAAATTGGTATTGGTAAAATTAACACGTCGCAGGATAGACGATTTTAAATCAACACCGGATAAATCTAATCCGCTCTTATCGCAACCAGTCCAATTCACACCCGCCGCAGCTTCATCTTCACATTCAGCATGTACCACACTAGCTACAAGTAACAAACCTAAAAAAATTAATCCATATTTCATCATAAGCCTTTCTTTATTGTTTCTTTTTAAATGATCTAATTAGAAAACGTGCGGGATGCAGAGCATAACGTACTCGATTTGCTACAGGCAAGGGCTCATCACAGATAGTCGCGGCTAATAATTCGGCCGATAAAAACGCACTGCTAAAGCCTCTTGCACCATGCCCCGTATTCACATATAAACCAGCCAGGTAATTTCCCTCTGCATATTTGTGTGCAGGCTTGCCTTTATGTAAATCAGCATACGCCTGCCTATAGCTCGCCTCAACTGGCGCTGCACCAAGCACTGGCATTCTATCGGATGTTACTGCCCGTACAGAAGCTCGCCCAGTACTAATATCATCTGTTGAAAACAAATCAGTAAACCAGCGCTTTATATCTTTTAAATTTGCCTCATGCTCTTGCTCCTTAAGCTCGGTAGAAATATCGTCTGGCACAAAACTGGCGCCAGCAACCTGTTGCGTATTCAAAGCGGGTAATAAATAACCATTATAAGACACTGGCAGCTTTAATTTTCTGCTTTGCTCAGTCGCATTAAATATCGTTATCTGCCCACGAACAGCTTGCACGCCAAGGTGCTTCAGCGATTCAAAATGATTTACCTGCCAGGCACTGGCACAGATCAGGATATCGGCCTGACTAATAATTTCAGCTTTTTCATTCAATAATTGCCACTTATTATCATTATACGTAAATGACTCTACCCGTGTTTGACAACGGATATGCACGGCATCGCCCATATCGTCAATTAAATTTTGTAATACCTTCAAGGGCTGTAGACTAACGGCTAAAGGATAGTAGTGTACCGCTTCTTGAATATTTAAACCTGCAAGCTCACTGGCTGTCTGGGCATTTAATACCTGGGCTAGTGCTGCAGTGTGCGGGTACTCTGCAATTTGTTTTTTAATCCGCGCCGATGAGGGTAATTGCATAGCAGCTGTTTGCTGCCAACTTTGTTGATGACTATCGAGCTGCTGCAAACAACGCAGCGCATAAAAATATGCAGACGTATAAAACTCTGCATCGGCGCTATCTTGCAAGCTTAAACGCGGCATCAACACGGCCTGTGGATTGCCTGATGCCTGAGCACCGACCTGCTCTCCTTGCTCTATTATTTCTACCTCATAACCCCGTTTAACGAAAGCCCAGGCAGTGCTTAAACCTGTAATGCCCGCACCGATAACGCAGATACGTTTAACTCCCTTATGTGAGCTTTGCAGACCTTCATACCAGGGCTGTGTTAATGCAACAGGCTGGGGTTCAGTATCGAGCGTTCCTGCCAGCATATGCCGCTTTTTACCGCAGCCACTTACCTTATTTACCGTAAAGCCGGCTTGCATTAAACCGCGCCTCACATCACCCACAGCGGTATAGGTGCTAAACGTCGTGCCGCGCTGGCTCAAACGTTTAAGCTGGCTAAAGACATTGCTGCTCCACATATCTGCATTCAAACTCGGCGCAAAACCATCCAGAAACCAGGCATCTACAGGTGCCTGCATTTGCGTCAGCATGGCCTCTACATCGCCAATCATCAGGACCAGTTTTACTCGCCCTGCAAACAATTCAAACAAATGAAAGCCATAACTAGCCACTTGATATTGCTGCTGCAGGGCTTCGGCGATACTTTGTAGTTCGGGCCATGCGTGATGTGCGAGAATTAAATCTTCCAGAGTAAAGGGCGTGCTTTCAACCGAATAAAAATACAAACAGTCCTGTGGATTGCTGACCTCCAACCAATGCTTCACAGCGACTAAAAAATTAAGCCCGGAGCCAAATCCCGTTTCGGCAATCACAAACCGGTGTTTTTCCACATGGCAAGATGCAAACCGTTCAATCAAGCGATTATGCTTAATAAACACATGTTCGGTTTCTTCTACCCCGTTATTCGCAGAAAAATAAACATCATCGAACTCGGCACTATAAGGTTGGCCATCACGCCATTCAGGTTTTGCATACTTCATTGGTTGATTATACTATCTGCACCATCACTTAACCTAGACACTCAGCATTTTTCAGCCTTGCGCAGGCTTAATACACATTCGCTAAGCCAATCGGACTAATTAATTTATGAATACCCAACAGGCCTACAAGCACTGTCTGAGCATTTCAAAAAATCACTATGAAAATTTTCCCGTAGCATCCTGGATATTGCCCAGGCATATGCGCCTGCCAACCGCCGCTATTTACGCCTTTGCACGCCGTGCCGATGATATGGCTGATGAGGGCGAACAAACAGACCAACAACGACTGGATGCATTAGACGCTCTGGCACAACAAATTGAATCTACTTACGCGAAAGCACCCAGCAATGATCCCGTGTTTATTGCATTAGCCGATTGTATCCCCCGTTTTAAGCTACCTAAAGAGTGCTTTTTAGATTTAATTGATGCCTTTAAACAGGATGTCACTCAAAAACGCTACGCAGAATTTTCTGATCTCATGCAATATTGCCGCCGCTCGGCGAATCCAGTTGGTCGCTTAATGCTACACCTTTATGGGCAAACTGATCGTAAAAGCCTGGGGCAGTCCGATGCTATATGTAGCGCCCTGCAGCTCATCAATTTTTATCAGGATTTGGCACAGGATTACACAGAGCTCGATCGTATTTATATTCCACAGGATGAAATACGCGCCTCATTTGTGAATGAAACCTATTTTCAACATCGCCGTACCGATGGCCCTATGATTTTATTAATGCGCAAACAATATGAACGTGCGCATAAATTATTACAGGGTGGCGCACCGTTAGGAAAATCACTTAAAGGTCGTTTTGCTTTTGAAATACGTTTAATCATTGCCGGTGGTTCACGCATATTATTAAAGCTAGATAAACAAACTGATGATTTATTTAGCCGACCACGGTTAGATTTTCATGACTGGCTGTGGATTTTCTGGAAAGCGCTGCGCGCAAAATAATGCGCCTAATTAGTCGACCATTATAATACGATTTCGAGCCGATTTTTTTGCTTGATACAATGCAACATCAGCTCGCTTTACTGCAATTCAGGCATCTTTATCTTCTTCAAGCAGCTGAGTCACTCTCGCAGAAAAAGTTACATGCAGAGAAGAATCAGCTAACATAAGGCCCGATCTGGCATTTATAAAAACACTTTTGCCTTCTCGCGCCGTTTACGTCAAAATTCGCCTTATCAAAATCATTCTGTGTAAATATGACCCCAGATCAATACTGTCATGACAAAGCCGTTGCCAGTGGCTCCAGCTTTTATTCCAGCTTTCGTTTTTTGCCCGAGCAAAAACGCCGCGCTATCACAGCGTTATATGCCTTTTGCCGTGAAGTTGATGATGTAGTGGATGAGTGCCACGATGTAGATGTAGCTCGGCAGACCCTTAACTGGTGGCGCTCAGAGGTCTCTGCTTTATACCTTGGCAAGGCCACTCACCCGGTTACTCTTGCCTTACAAAACTTGCTTAATGACTTTGATCTGGCGGAGGAGCTGTTACTGGAAATTATTGATGGCATGGAAATGGACCTGGACATTCAGCGCTACACCAGCTTCAAAGAACTATCGCTCTATTGTTACCGCGCCGCCAGTGTCGTGGGTTTACTATCGGCTGAAATTTTTGGCTTTAAAAACCGCGACACACTTAAGTATGCGCATGACCTGGGTATGGCATTTCAGCTCACCAATATTCTGCGTGATGTACGCGAAGATGCGGAGCGTGGCCGTGTATACTTACCACTGGATGAGTTAGAGAAATTTGGCGTGACGCAGCAGGATTTAACACATCCCATCACCAGCGATGCCGTTCAAGCACTATTTCAGTTTCAAGCAGAACGTGCCCGCGACTATTATAAAAAAGCCTTTAATGAGCTACCCGATGAAGATCGCTATACACAACGGGTAGGTTTAATTATGGCTGAGATATACCAGTCTCTACTCGATGAAATCGAAGACGACAAATACCGCGTATTAGAACACCGCATCAAATTAACGCCATTGCGTAAAATATGGCTAGCCTGGCGCACCGCCAGGCGCGAAAAGAAACGCCATAAACAACACTTGCGTCAACAGGCCTAATGCAAAATCCACAACGTATCGCCATCGTCGGCGGGGGCTGGGCCGGACTCGCTGCCGCTGTCGAGCTTTGCCAGCATGGGCATGATGTTAGTGTCTATGAATCATCCCCGCAACTGGGTGGTCGTGCACGTAGCATGGAATGGAATGGCATGACTCTGGATAACGGCCAGCATTTGATGATAGGTGCTTACCAGCAAATGCTAAGCCTGCTCAATATCATGCACGTGGATGTCATGAGTCTCTTTAAGCGGTTACCTCATCACATGCTCATGTTAGATGCCAACAGCGGAAACACTCTATTTGAATTAAAACTCCCTACCTTTCCAGCACCGCTGCATTTACTATTTGGTGTTCTTAGAATTCCACAGTTATCTCTACTACAGAAATTTCAGGTATTACTGCGTTTCAATAAACTGCTAAACACACCTATAAATGAAGATAGCAATGTCAGTGACTGGCTCGCAAGTGCCAGACTACCCGCAGCTTACACACAATATTTACTTGAACCGGTTTGCCTGGCGGCACTCACTACTCACCCCAAACAGGCCTCGGCTAAAGCCTTTCAGAGTGTACTACTGCAAACCTTTAATGCTCCTGCAGATCACACTGATTTGTTAATACCTGGAAAGGATTTGGGCCAAATATTTCCACAGCTGGCGAAGGCGTTTATTGAGCAACATGGTGGCAAGGTATTTACTCGCAGCAAAGTACAGAGTCTGCAATTTGAAAATTCACGCGTAAAGGCCATTCAAGTTAATGATGAGTTTGATGAATTCGAGCAGATTATTTTAGCAACACCAGCCGCTGTCACCTGTAAGTTATTCGCTAATAACCCACTATTAGCCGACATCAGTAAATCCATTCAGCAATTACAATACGAACCGGTAGCTACCCTATATTTACAATTTGCACAGCCTGTAAAACTGCCCGCACCGATGATAGGCATGCTCAATGGTTTATCCGAATGGGTGTTTGAGCGTGCTACAAGTGGACACGACGATGTACTCGCAGTGGTAATAAGTGCACAGGGTAAACACCTGACGATGCCGCAGGCTGAGTTAACACAAACGGTATATAACGAACTCAAGCACATTATCAGTGAACTCCCAGAGCTGCTTGATAGTAAGCTGATTATTGAAAAACGCGCGACGATTCAGTGCAGTCCGGGAGTCGATAAACTTCGCCCAGGTATCAACACAAAGTTGAGTAATCTCAAATTATGTGGCGATTATGTGTATATCGAAGAAAATAATCACCCCGGATTGCCATCAACACTCGAAGGAGCACTACGCTCTGGTGTAAAATGCGCACAAACTATTATTCAACCGCCAAACCCCAAAGATTGAGACCATTATGCAATACCAGGCACAAGCTGATTTTTTAAAAGATAAAGTTATTCTAGTGACCGGTGCCGGTGATGGCCTGGGGAAAACAGCTGCCATAAGCTATGCGGCCCACGGCGCAACGGTTGTGTTGTTAGGCCGTACAACCAGCAAACTAGAAAAAACCTACGATGAAATTATTGATGCCGGTTACCCAGAGCCCGCTATTTACCCGCTCAATTTAGAAGGTGCCACCCCTAAAGATTACGAAGACCTTGCAGCCACGCTAAATGAACAGTTTGGTGCACTACATGGCCTACTGCATAGCGCGGCTATTTTAGGCAGCACGGCTCCCATTCAACAACACGACATTGAGGTTTGGTACAAAGTATTTCAGGTTAATTTAAACGCCCCCTTTGTAATGACCCGCGCACTCTTACCTCTTATGCGTGATACAGCTGGCGCAAAAATCATTTTCACCACCGATGATAAATCGCAGGCCTACTGGGGTGCCTACGGCATTTCTAAAGATGCGCTCACCAGCTTTATGAAAGTACTCGCCGATGAAATGGACACAGAAGACCGGCCTATACGCGTAAATGCGGTTAATCCTGGCGCTGTGCGTACACAAATGCGTGTACGTGCGTTTCCGGCAGAAGATCCAAACTTACTGCCGACTACTGACGATGTTATGCCCACTTATTTATATTTAATGAGTGATGACTGCAAAGAAGTCGGACAAACCCTTTTAGCGCAAGACTAAATTTCATAACCCCGCGCACTTCTCGGGGTTGATGTTTTTCCCAAACGAGTTAATGCGGGTGCAAAGCAAACAAACTATCTGGCTACTATCCGCTTATCGCTCACAAAGCCATGCCACCTGGGCAGACTGGCTGGTAAATACCTTTACCCATATTAACTGGCATGTACTGGAATTACCCGGCCGACATTTTCGCTGGCGTATTCGCGGTAACCCGCTCTCCTGGTTACATAAATTACCGCAGGAAATACCTGATTTAATTTTAGCCACCTCGATGGTAGACCTTGCCACATTAAAAGGCCTGCACCCTCGCCTGGCCAACACCCCGGTGATTTATTATTTTCATGAAAACCAGTTTGCCTACCCTGTCAGTAAGCAACAACATGATTCTGTCGATCCACAAATGGTACAACTTTATGGCGCAATCGCCGCCAATAGGCTGGTATTTAATTCCAATTATAACCGTCAATCTTTTTTATCGGGAATAGATAAATTACTCAGCATGTTGCCCGATGAAGTGCCAGGCAATATAACGAATGACTTAAGAAACAAAAGTCAAATACTGCCTGTCGCAATTAAACCCATTAAAAATAAACAAAATAAAATACCCGATCTTATTTTATGGAATCATCGTTGGGAGTACGACAAAGCACCCGAAGTGTTTGCAGATGCCTTAATAAAACTGAACCACAAAGGTATAGATTTTAAATTAGCTCTACTCGGTGAGCGGCCAAATAAAACACCACCTGCTTTACTAAAAATTGAAAATAACTTTCCCGATAAAATCATTATTAACCAAAAAGTAAATAAAGAAGAATACCAACAGTACCTCTCACAATCGAGCATAGTAGTGAGCACCGCGATTCATGAATTTCAAGGTTTAGCTATATTAGAAGCCGTTAGTGCGGGAGCAGTACCTTTAGTACCCGATGACTTATGTTACCCAGAACAATACGCAGATATTTATCGTTATAAAGCCAATAGTAGTGGCGCACTTACTGAAAAATTAATGTGTTTTTTAAATTCTACACCTATAGCACCTGATGTATCTCATTGGTATGAAGCTAGACTTAAAAGTAGATGGAGCAATCTACTGATTGAACAAATTCCACCGTTAGATTACAACACAAAATTAAATACTAATTAGTGGCATTTTAAATGCCCGGGCCATTACAGTTTCCGCACCCGCATAGCCACCACCAATGACATCATAATATTCTGTATAAAACATAGCTTAAGCATTAAAACAAACGCAGCATTATTGCTTAAAAGTACGTGAGATATAAAGCTTTACGCTTATACCTTAAAATGCAATCTCGATGAGATTTAACCTCTATACACCATTAATATACTCTCATGAGTATTTATTATGGTAGACGCCAAAATTTACTGCTAATCTTAGAAGTGTAAGATAAATTTACTATTTTTTTATCAAGTGATAAAACATATGAGACCAGCTGTTCTTTGGCTTTTATTAGCCAGTGTATATTTTCTTTCAGCGCAGCTGGGGCTATCTCTTGCATTTGTACAAGTCAACACCTCACCCGTATGGCCGCCTACCGGTATAGCCATTGCAGCGCTTCTTTACTTTGGCCTACGTGCCTGGCCTGGTATTTTTCTTGGGGCCTTGCTAACGAGTATTATGGCTGGCACCTCTATTCTAGTTGCTTTAGGTGTGGCCTCTGGTAATACCTTAGAGGGATTAGTTGCCAGCTATCTACTGGTTCGTTTTGCAAGCACTTACCCTTTCAATAAAGTACGTCATGTTTTTATATTTGTGGCGGTCGTCTTGTTTGCCACGACTATCAGCGCATCTATCGGTGTTAGCAGCCTGCTAATAGGTGGCGTTATTGAGAAAGATTCTTTTAGCCTGCTATGGAGTACCTGGTGGTTAGGCGACCTGGTGGGCGGCCTGGTCATTACACCGCTTTTATTGTGCTGGAGCAGGCTTCATAACGCGCGTCGCTACTTATCTCAGTGGCCGGAAGCACTTTGTTTACTTGTACTCAGCATTTTTTCTAGCGAGCTGGTTTTTAATAAGTTGTTTTATATTTTTCACGGTGATTACCCGCTCGGATTTGTATTTGTTCCCTTAGCCATCTGGGCAGCATACCGATTTCACCAATATGGCGCGACACTGTTTATAGCGATTATATCTATTCTGGCAATCTATGGCACATTACAGGGTCATGGCCCTTTTGTGCGAACCTCGGCGAATGAATCCCTATTACTGCTACAAGCTTTTATAGGTGTAATAGCGATAACAACGTTTGTTCTGGCCGCCAGCATGAGTGAAAGTTTAGCCTCCAATGAAAAATTGAGAGACAGCCAGCTTCAACTTGAACAACGCATGGATCAACGTACCAAAGCTTTAAGCGTAGTTAATTTACATCTAGAGGCCGAAATAAAAACACGAGACAAAACAGCCGATGCGTTACGTACCTTACTCCTGACGCTTGACTCTACCTCTAATCATAAATTTTTACGCATCTGCGTGAAAAATTTAGCCACAACTTTTAATACACGCTTTGCTTTTGTCGGCATATTTGCAGACACAACACAGGCATCCATTCGCACACTTGCCGTTTGGGCCGATGATCATATAGCTGATAATTTTAACTACGATCTACAAGGAACACCCTGTTATGACGTACTCAACGAGGACATAGAATTGGTGTGTACTGCTGCGGCAGAAGACTACCCTGAAGATAAATTACTCACTCAAATGGGTATAGTCAGTTACTTTGGCGCACCACTCAAATCTCCATCCAATCAGATTTTGGGCATATTGGCTGTTATGGGTATCCAGGCTACACCTCCTCAGGCATGGAACAAACCCATTCTGGGGCTTTATGCAAAGCACATTGCTGCTGAGCTTGAACGCACTACTTCACAGGAAGAGTTAATACTGGCTGAAAGCGTTTTTAATGAAAGTGTTCAGGCCATTATCATTACTGATAAAGATGGCACTATATTACGTGTTAATCCTGCCTTTACCCGTATTACTGGCTATAGTAGCGACGATGCCGTAGGACAAAACCCGCGGCTATTAAACTCAGGACGACATGATCAGAAATTTTATCAAACCTTTTGGTCTTCAATTCTTAACATGGGTTACTGGCAGGATGAAATATGGAATCGACGAAAAAATGGCGAGGTTTTTCCTACCTGGCAAACAATCACCGCAGTACGTGATAAGCAGAAAAATATTTGCCAATTTATCAGTATATTCAGTGATATCACTGAGAAAAAAGTTTCAGAAGAGCACATATTTCACCTGGCACATTACGATATTGTGACCGGATTACATAACCGAGCCTCATTCCAGGAGCTGCTTGAAAAGGCAATAATTCATGCGCAGCGTAATAAAGAGCAACTCGCATTACTGTACCTCGATCTGGATAACTTCAAACATATAAATGATGCATCAGGACATGCTGCCGGCGATATGCTGCTGAAACATATTGCTACTCGAATGACAGACTTGATGCGTGAAGAAGATATCATCGCGCGACTCGGCGGGGATGAATTTGTTATTTTATTATCTAATATAAATACAAGTCAGAATGCCGCACGAATTGCAGGCAAAGTACTGAGTGAATTAGCTAATCCCATACTGCTGGATAACATTGAAGTGGTGGTAACGGGCAGTATCGGTATCAGTACCTACCCTGCTGATGGTACGGATACTGCTAGCTTACTAAAAAATGCGGATGTCGCCATGTACCGTGCTAAAAAGAATGGCCGCAATAATTTTCAATTTTTTACGTCCGAAATGAATGCGCAGGCAGAAGAACGGTTAATTCTAGAAAGCGACATGCGCAAGGCCCTGGAGAAGCATGAATTTGTATTGCACTATCAACCTCAGGCTGATCTTCAATCTGGAGAAATAATTGCCTGTGAAGCATTAATCAGGTGGCAACACCCTGATCGAGGCCTTATACCACCTAATGTCTTTATTCCCGTTGCAGAAGACAGCGGCTTAATAAATCCACTATTTGACTGGATCATACACACCGCATGTAAACAGCATCAACTGTGGCGACAATCGAACTTGCCTGCCATGCGAATAGCCGTGAACATGTCTGCTCGGCAGTTTATTAACCAGAAACTTCTGTTATCAACCGTGAAAAAAGCAATAGAAGACTCTGCAATTGATCCCCAATACCTGGAGCTTGAAATTACAGAAAGTATTATCATGGACAATATAGATGTCACCATCAATACCTTACAGGCTTTACGCGATATGGGTATCAAACTGTCAATTGATGACTTCGGTACGGGCTATTCATCAATGGCTTATCTAAAACGTTTACCTCTCGATAAATTAAAAATTGACCAATCGTTTGTTTGTGATATTACAACTGATCCTGATGATGCCATTATTGTACAAACCACTATTGCACTTGGTCACAATCTGCATTTAGACGTTATTGCAGAAGGCGTTGAAACACAGCAACAATTACAGTTTTTAAAAGACAATGGCTGTGATGAAATACAGGGTTACTATTTCAGTCGGCCCGTACCTGCTGATGAATTGGCTGAATTAATGCGGACTAAACACAAACTGCAATTGGGCTAGTTAAGTTATCTTGTTAACACATTGCACAACGGGGGACGGAGCGCAAAAAGCAGCGGTCCATCCCCAGACAAATCAATCGTACGTGTTTCAGAAAGTTCAGTTATTGAATGACAGCTAAAACTTTTACTAAGAAATTCGAGAACATTACCCAATTCACCGGCACTAGTCATGGCAACCATTGCGACTTTCATCACTTCATTTTCATCGTTGCTAGTTTTTTAATTTCACTTTCATGATTCAATAAAACCTGAATTTTTCTCTTCAACTCATCTGAATTAAAAGGTTTTACAATATAGTCGACGGCGCCCACATCGTAACCTGTTAAACGTTCTTCTGCAGTATCTGCAGCGGATACAAAAACAACCGGTATTGCTTCTGTTTTAAAATCAGATTTAAGATGTTTACAAACCTCATAACCATCCATTTCAGGCATCATAATATCAAGAAGAATCAGGTCCGGTGGATTTTCCGATTGACAAATTTTTAAAGCTATTTTTCCATTCCGTGCGGCACTTATATTGTAATCAGTCTTTAGCAGACTAACTAAAATATCAATATTTTCTGCAATATCATCCACAATAAGTATGCTGCTTTTTTGTTTATCATTCATAATTATTTTTTCTACCCATATTAACTATAAAATTACACACTTATTTCAATATATTAAGCGCTTCTTCATAATCATAATTGTCAACTGACTTTCGTAGAGCCTTATAGTCATCAGCTGACATATTATGTTTAAACACTTGATCATTACTATCCAGGTAATCAATTGAGCTGGCATTATAATTTTTTAATAACTCACTCAATTCAGATATTAATAATTCATAGTTCGAATCAGTAGAATCAACATTAAATATGACTTTATCATCCTTTAAAATATCTGCAAATGCCAGATCAATAGATTGAATGACTTGATTGAGAGTTTCAGTTAATTTTTCTTCACCTTCAGCAATACCGCTATCATTTTTAATCATTTTTTGTTCCAGCTCAGTAGCCAGTAAATACACTTTATTTATAAATAAACTACCAGATACACCTTTAAGTGAGTGAATCATCTGTAGAGAAGATTCTTTATCATTAACAAATAAGCCACTAAAATCAGTAATGAAACAACGATATCTATCAGCAAATTTCAATAGCAATTTACGGTACGTAGGGACACCCAATGATGTCACCCCCATGGCGCTATCAATGCCGTCAAAATCAGGAAAATCACCCATCTCGTTTACCTTTAGTTTATTATTAAAGGGCACCTCAGTTGATTCATTAATACGTAACCATTTTTTCAAAATGGTAAACAAGTGTTTAACATCTAGCGGTTTACTAATAAAGTCATTCATTCCTGCTTCATATACAACCTCGCGTGAATCTTCCATAACATTAGCCGTCAACGCAATAATAGGCATTTCCTTATACTCAATATTTTTTCGAATCTCACGAGTTGCAGTAACGCCATCCATTACTGGCATTTGCATATCCATAAGTACCGCGTCAAAACTTTCCCGTGCAAGCAGCTCTAATGCTTCCTGCCCATTATCAGCAAGACTAACGATAATTCCAGACTGGCTTAATAATTCAGATACAAATTCCTGATTAATATCGTTATCTTCTACTAGAAGAATTTTTACCCCATTAAAATCATACTTAGTAATAGACTCATCACTTTTAGATTTTTTATGAATGATTTTTTTATTCGAAGATAATGACTTCATTAATGCATCAAGCAATTCAAAATTATTAACTGGCTTACTTAACACCTGAGCGATATTTAAATCGTCTAACTTACTAAGTAATTCATCAGAATCAACCGCTGTTATGATTAATGCAACTGGAGCTTTATTGTCGGACAGCGATTGATTCTGAATAATATCAATCAATTCTAGACCATCCATTTCTGGCATCTTCCAATCCACAAGCATAAAATTAAATAGTCGGCCATCATCTTCTGACTTTTTAATTTCTTCTAGAGCTTCTCGCCCACTTTTCGAGAGAGTGACATTGCAACCAAAACCAATCAACATCTCGTTAAATATTTCCCTTGAACTTTTATTATCATCAACAAACAGTACATTAGTACCTTTTAGCCTGTTAATATCATCAATATTTAAATCAGACTGACTTTCATCACCACGCTCCATCCATACCGTAAAATAAAAGCATGTTCCAACACCTAATTTACTTTCAATCCAAATTTCACCACCCATCAATTCAACCAAACGCTTGGATATAGCCAGACCCAATCCTGTACCCCCATATTTTCTGGTGATGGAACTATCTGCTTGTGAAAACTCTTTAAACAATAGAGCTTTCTGATCTTCTGTGATGCCAATACCAGTATCGCTAACCGAAAACTGAAGTTTTACTCTAGATTCATCACTGTCGACCTGGTTACATGATAAAATTATTTCCCCTTCTTCAGTAAACTTAACGGCATTACCAACAAGATTGTTAATAACCTGCCCTAATCTTAGGGAATCACCACGCAATGAATAATTTACATCGGGTGATATTTTAAAAAGAAATTCCAGTCCTTTTTCATAAACTTTCAATTTTGACAAAGCAGAAACGTTATCTAATACTGAATTTAAAGAAAAATTTTCAGTCTCAAAATCTACATGACCCGCTTCAATCTTTGAAAAATCCAAAATATCATTAATAATTGTCAGAAGATTTTTAGATGATGCCTGTACTGTCTGAATATATCTTTTTTGCTTATCTGTTAGATCAGTTTTCAACGCCAGGTAACTCATACCAATAATAGCATTCATTGGTGTACGTATTTCATGACTCATGGTGGCCAGAAATTCTGATTTAGCCTTACTTGCATGGTCTGCCTGTATTTTTGCAACAACAAGCGCTTGCTCAGTGCGTTGACGATGCATTGCATTTGCAATCATCTGTCCCACCATATTTAATAAACTGATATCTGTTTCACACCAATTATGGATCTCTGTTAATGTACAGAATCCTACAAAACCAATAATTTTATTTTCAAAAGCAATAGGCACATTAATCGCTGACAATACTTTCTGTTTTAATAATGAGCTTATCTCATAAACAGACTCAGTATTTTCATCATTAAGTCGACAGATTACAGTTTCACCTAGCCGAACCTGCTGGACCAGCCCTTTCAAACTATCTGAATTAACATTCATCAATAATGAAATTTCTAACTCAACCGAGTTATCATTGAAAAAGTTAGTTAAAGACAAAAACTTATAATCATCCGAAAAGCGAAATACGTATCCTATATTAACTTTTAAAAAACCCGATAATTGACTGAGGCTTTCTTCTATACCCACATTAATTTGATTTAGTTTTAAACTAATAAATCGAGTCGAATGATCAGACACTAACTGTTCAAATTTCAACTGATAATTTAATGCATCCTGAGTTTTGGCCACTCTTTCCTGCTCTATCCTTAGATCCTGCATCATACTCAGTGAAATCTTGAATGAGTTCGATAAATTTTCATTCACACTCTCAAGTTCTTTTTTACTCTCGTTTAATTTTAGTACAATATCTTTATGCTCAGAAATATCTCTTATAACAACCTGCATAAGTGGCTCATTAACAAGGTCTATAAAATTAAATGATAATTCCGCATAAAATTCTTCCCCACTGGATTTCTGGGATACCATTTCAAAAATACATTTACCCTCTTCAAGAGCTATAGCATAATTTTTATTTAATAAATCAACTGAACTACAACCATCCGGTTGAAATTCGGGCATAATTTCATATATATTTTTTCCCACGAATAGATCACATGAAGAAATGTTAAAAACATCACTTATCGCATTATTGCAATCTATTATATTCATTTCATTCATCAGAAAAATTGCATCCCATGAATCATCAAATAAATGTTTGTATTTATTCTCACTTTCACGCAATGCACTTTGCGTACTATGCATTAATGATAAATCTTGAATAACACCAGTAAATATTCGTACATCATTAATATAATTTTCACTTATGGCCAGTCTCATTGGAAAAACACTGCCATCTTTCTTCAAACCTTCTACTTCTCTAGCTACATCAATAACTTTTGAATCTCCGCTTTCTAGGTAGCTATGTATATAATTATCATGTGCATTTTTATGTATTTCAGGCATTAGCATTGTAATATTGTTGCCTACTACCTCATCCGCCGAATATTTAAAAATTTTCTCAGCTGTATTATTTATAGATTCAATAAGGCCATTTTCATTTATGCTAATAATTCCATCTGCTGCATTTTCTACAATTAACTTAAGCGCTGATGCATTTTTCTCTGTTTCAATTGAAGACCTAATATAAATCCTGTGAAGAACCGCAAGTAGCGCAACAAGCACCGCAGTGGCAATGATTAAAACCATCATCAATATAAAATTCAGCTTGTTATATGAAGCCAGTGCTTCAAGCTCATCTACTTCAGCTGCAATCCCCATATTCAGTTCTTTATCCCAAATCCATGTTCCGATAACTGGCACACCACGGTAATCTCGATACGCCGTTAAACTAAATCCAGACTTGGCTTGAGTCGCTTGATCAGCCATATACGTTAACGGTTTTTTCCCAGGTGGATAGATGGGTTTTTCACCCTTTGTTAAGTCAGCGCCTGGATCAATGAGTTGAAGATTAAATATTTCGTATTTATCGGGGGCGATTAAACCTAAGCTACGAATTTGTTCTAAGAAGCGGCTATATGTAGATAAGCGCCCTGCACTGTCAAATAAATAAACTTCGCCTGTTTGCCCAAATCGTGATATTTCTGTTAATTCGTTAAAAGGATTCATCCGCACAGCAAGTACAGCTATAACTTTGCTGAACCTGTCTTTTATTGGCATAGCCAGAAACATAGTGTGATAGCCTTCTATCATTCGGCCAGCTTCATCTGCTAGCATGACATCTGATGGTATAGGCGGTATAACCTGAAACTCACCATGAAACACTTTCTTTAATAAGTTCGGGCGATATTTTTGAATAAGATTAATATCACCAACATTGGCATCTCGCATTGAAGCCAGGTTTATACGCTCTGGTGATATAATGAACATACCTAAATACTGATGCTCGCTTAATGTCTTTTCAAAAAAACCTCGTAGTTTATTTTGTGATGGGTTGTCTAATAACTGATCTTGGCAATTAACGGATTCCAGCAGTTCCTCTACGGCTTTAATCACACCAGGATCTGATGCCCATTGTGAAATTCCTGGTTTGTGCTCTTCTAACCAAAATTTTTTAATTGATTTGTGTGTGGTTTGTACAATACTGTTTAATGCTTCTATTTTCTGCTCACGCAGAGTTAATTCTGCCTGTTCACTTATATACCAACTGACAATACTGAGTATGCCAATAAAAATTAGCAGTAACAAAGGCAACAATAACTTTATCTGCCCCACAGATAGACTCAAGCTGGAATAATCATTAAATTTATTGTATTTATTCATTATTTTTACATTGGCACATCTATCGATTCTTCTTTTATATCCCAGATCGCCGGGTACGGATGTTCACGACCTAGCTCTTGCGCCAATTCATTAACTTCTTCTTTAAGCTCAATGACACGCATTTCACGTCCCATCATTGCTGTATTCATCTCTTCAAGATCTTTAATCTTAGAACTTAAATCCAGATGCGTTTTAATCCGCATCATTACTTCCTGCATTGATAAGGGCTTATTAATGTAATCAACGGCCCCCACCTCAAAGCCTCTTATTTTATTAAAAGGGGCCGATAAACCACTGAGAAAAACCACCGGAATATTCGCGAGTTTTTCACTTTTCTTAAGCTTTTCACAGATTTCATAACCATCCATTCCCTCCATGTTGACATCAAGCAAAAACAAATCCGGGGGTAGTTTTTCAGCACTACTAATCACATCCAGGCTATTACTAACAGCACAAACAGCACATCCATTATTTTCCAGCATCTCACTAATCATTTTTAAACTTTGCAGATCATCATCTGCCACAAGAATAGAAAACTCATGTGACTTACTGTCTATTGCCTTCATACGTTTTACCCATTTCTAATGACATATTAAATTAGAAAAATCTTAACTAAGGTGCAACCGATAGACCATACCTGCTTGAATGGTCTCATCCTGTAAAACTAAAATAGCTGCAATTAATAATTTTTCACCATATAACACACTCACTTAATTGATACACAGATTGCTATATAAGAAATTTAATACGTATAGAATTATCTATATTTTAAGACACCTTATGTATGACTTTAGTCACGCATATAATGCATTAGATAAATACCTTGTATTGACAACAGTAATTAACAGCTTAATACATGTAATATTTAATTTATTGCTATTTAGCCTCTATTGTCAGATCGCAGTCAATGCAAGAAGCTTTAAATGCCTGGTAATATTATTTTTAGATCATTTTTTCGAAATATCTATCCATTCACCTTAAAGAAAAACAATCAACAAGTATTACTATAGCCCTGATTTAGTAATTTTTCGCTAACCTGGCTTTAATTCCTAACTGTATCTTGTGCAACTAATTTTTCTCAACATGAACTTAAACATTAAGTCTGATTAGACTTGATCAAATAAACGTAGAGTCCTCATCTTGCTGCATATTCCATAAGCTGGCATACAGGCCTGATTTATCTAAAAGCACCTGGTGAGTTCCCTGCTCTGCAATTCGCCCTTGCTCTAATACGATAATATTATTCGCATCCACAATAGTCGATAGCCGATGTGCAATCACCAGTGTTGTGTGTTCTTCTGCCACAGCTTTTAAGGACTTTAAAATAATTTGTTCTGAATGTGAATCAAGTGATGAAGTTGCTTCATCAAAAATAAGAATACGGGGATTTTTAAGAATTACACGAGCGATTGCCACGCGCTGTTTTTCACCCCCGGATAATTTTAAGCCACGCTCTCCAACAATGGTTTCATATCTTTCAGGTAAACTTTCAATAAAACCATCAATATTAGCAAGTTTTGCGGCATGTCGAACTTCGCCTTCTGTAGCGCCTGGTCGTGCATATTGAATGTTATGAAAAATGCTTTCATTAAATAGCACGGTGTCTTGCGGCACTATACCAATATGCGTTCTTAAACTGGCCTGGCTCACATCCTGTATATTTTGATCATCAATTAAAATTTCACCTTCGTTGGTATCGTAAAATCTAAATAACAATCTAGCTAAAGTTGATTTACCGGCACCTGATGGGCCTACTACTGCCACCTTATGCCCACTGGGAATTTTAAAACTGACATCATGTAATATTTGCCGTTCTTCATTATAGGCAAACTGAATATTTTTAAATTCAACATCGGCGTGAGTAACATGTAACGATTTAGCCTGTTGTGCATCTTTTATTTGCGGCGAGTTATCTAATAGTTTAAATAGCAAGTCCATATCCGCTAGCGCATGTTTCATCGAGCGATAAATAATGCCAAGGAAGCCTAGCGGTATAAATAACTGCAGCATCATTGTGTTGACTAACACCAAATCGCCTAAGCTCATCGTGCCGTCAACTACACCTTGGGCCGCAAGCACCATAATAAGGGTTACACCAATCGCAATAATTGCACCCTGGCCAAAATTTAACAGCGCCATTGAGCTGGTGCTTTTAACTGCACAGTCTTCCCATTTTTCCAGCGTTTCGTTATAACGGGTTGTTTCATAGTCTTCGTTATTAAAATACTTAACCGTTTCATAATTGATTAGGCCATCTATCGCGCGCGAGTTGGCTTCTGAATCATAAGCATTCATTTCATGCCTAAAGTGCATACGCCATTCAGTTAACATCATCGTGTAGATTAAATAAATCATCACCGTAGCAAAGGTTACCAGTGCAAATTTGACATCATATTGGCCAAATAGAATGACCGCGACCAACACAAACTCAGTTAGGGTGGGAATAATATTAAAGGTTAAATAATTTAAGATAGATGAAAGACTTCTAGCACCGCGTTCCAGGTCACGCGAAATACCACCGGTTTTACGCTCTAAATGAAAATTTAATGACAAGTCATATAAGTGTTTTACCACTTTGGTTGAAATATTGCGCATCGCGCGAAATCGCACACGGCAAAAAATAGCATCGCGTAGTTCATTAAATAACACATTGGTTAAGCGCAAGGCGCCATAACCCAGTAGCAGCATAAGTGGCAGCTCTAATGGAAGCTTATCAACTAGCTGCGAGGACATTTCGGATGTTTTAGACAGGGCATCATTTAATGAACGGGCATCTAATGAATCGACAATTTCCTTAAGTACCAGCGGAATACTCACCGTCGCCATTTTTGCCAGCATAAGTGATGCCAGCGCAATAAGCACCCGACCTTTATAACTCCATAAAAATGGCAGCATACGCTTTAAATTAACAAGGTCTTTACGTTCAGTGTGGGGCGCTTCGGTGGGGCGATTATTTGCATGTATCATAGGGGGTTTCTGATGCAGAAAAATCCAACATATTATCTACAATCTTAGGTACAATCCACTTAAATCATTAAGCCACTATAACCATGCTGAACCTATGTTTTTAAAGCCTGCAAATTCTAAACTGATACTTACACTAGCCCTGCTTTCACTGAGTATTTTACTCAGTGGCTGTAGCGACTCTGATCCAGGGAAAGCTAAGCGCAGCCCACCCGTGCAACTAGTTGAAACAAGCCTTGCCACACAACAAGACATAGCGATTAGTCGTACACTCTCCGGCACCTTACAGGCCATTCGGGAAGTTCGCATTACCAACCAGGCCCAGGGAATATTAACCGAGCTTGCCGTACACCCCGGAGACAAGGTTGAAATTGGCTCTACACTGGCAAAATTAGACGATGCCTTAACAGCGGCTGAAGTGCAAAAAGCACAGGCCACACTGAAACAGGCTGAAGTTGATTTGCGCCGTTTAAAAAATCTGGCTCCGCGTAAACTGGCATCGGATAGCGAAATCGCCAGCGCAATGACACAAAAAGAGATTGCCGCCGCTGAACTGTTGCTAAAACAAACGGAGCTCAGTTATACCCATATTAAGTCACCTATTAATGGTTTTGTATCTGAGCGCTTCGCAGAATCAGGTGATGTGCTCTCATCATACAGCCCTATTTTGAGTTTAATCGACACCTCCAGTTTAAAAGCTGAAATTAATCTTAGTGAATTATTACTCCCTTTAATTAAAGAAAGTGACCCGGTATCAATAAAAATTGATGCCCTGGGTGATCAGTTATTTACAGGTGAAATTAAACGCATTTACCCAACAATAGACAAAACAACTCGCCGCGGTACAATTGAAATAGTCATCACACCTGTTCCTCAAGGCGCTCGGCCAGGGCAGTTATGTAGAGTTAGCATAAAAACGCAAAATAAATCTCGCTTAATGGTTCCATATGATGCCGTTCGCCACGACAAACAAGGCACGTTTGTATTCGCACTTGTAAACGGCCAGGCAGAACGCATAGATGTCAGAACCGGCATTCAGCAAGGTGACCTGATCGAAGTGTTAGAAGGCATAGCCGCTCAACAACGCATTATTAGCAAAGGTTTCTTTGGCCTCAAAAACAAAATGAAAGTACACGATATCAATGCCAAAACACCTAAAACCGAACGTCAACCGAATACTAAACATCAATAACAGCTTATGAGTTACTTAACGCGCACAGGCGGTCTTGCCAGCTGGTCTATCAAACGGCCTATTGCCGTTATTATGCTATCGCTTAGCGTACTGGTTGTTGGTTTATTTTCATTAGATCGTTTAAATATTAATTTATTGCCCGACATTATTTATCCAGATGTACGCATACGTATTTTAGAGTCCGGTACACCGGCTCAAATTATGGAAGACAAATTCACCCGCCAACTGGAAGAACAACTGGCCATTACCGAAGGTGCGACACGCATTCAATCTGACACGTCTGTTGGACGTAGCGCCATCAACCTAAGCTTTCCCTACGGCACAGATATTGATAAAGCATTACAAGATGCAAGCACACGTTTAGATAGAGCAAAACGTTTTTTGCCCGCCACTGATGATGCACCGATCATTTACAAACGTGACCCTTCACAAATTCCCGTCATGGAACTGGTTGTAAGTTCATCCAGTCGTGACCCCATAGAACTTCGCAGTTGGGTGGATTACGAATTATCCAAATGGTTTTTAAACATCAAAGGTGTTGCATCTACTGAGGTGGGTGGCGGCCTGGTGCGTGAAATACAGGTGATTGTCGACCAGGAAAAACTCGCAGCGACGGGTTTTAAAATCACTGATATTAAAGCCTTATTGCAACAGGAAAACCAGGACATCTCCAGCGGTATCCTTTACATGAATACGCGTAAACTTAGCGCGCGTACAGAGGGGCGCTTTGATTCGGTTGACAGCATTGCAGAACTTCTCTTACACAAAGAAAACCAGAGCAATATTGATAAAACCATACGCCTTAAAGATGTAGCCGAAATTCTTGATACCCATCAAGATGAAGACTTACGTATACGCCTAAACAAACAACCCGGTGTAAAACTTTCTATTCAAAAACAACCCGAAGCGAATACGGTTGATGTTGCACAGCGTATTCATCAACAACTGGAGTGGTTTAAATCACAACAACTGTTACCTGCTGATATTAAAATTGAAACGGTTGATGACCAGTCTATTTATGTGAACCGCGCACTTAACAATGCGAGTATTGCTGCTATAAGTGGTGCGATATTAGCCATGCTCATCGTGTATTTATTTTTACGCGACATTCGCCGTACCTTAATCGTTTCCACTGCCATTCCTTTGGCTATCTTCATTACCTTTATCATTATGGGGCTGGGTGGTATCAGTTTAAATATAATGTCACTGGGTGGACTTGCTCTGGGCATAGGCTTATTAGTAGATAACACCATTGTGATGCTGGAAAATATTTCACGCCACCAAACACAGGGCGAAGCGCCTAATGTAGCCGCACGCAATGCCGCAGCAGAAGTCACCAGTGCTATTACGGCATCCACCACTACTAACCTGGTTGCTGTATTACCGTTTTTATTTATTGGTGGTTTAATCGGTTTATTATTTAGTGAACTTATTATTACGCTTAGCGCTGCCATCGTTGCTTCATTAATTGTTGCTTTAACTTTGGTTCCCGCACTTGGCGCTAAAATACAGCCACCTCGCCAACAAACAGCTAGCGATATATTTACAAATTTACAAACAAACTACATTCGCTTGTTACAGGTAACGCTAAACAACAAACTCTGGGTACTTGGCCTGTTTATAGGCATGCTGCTGATTAGCGCTTACCAGTTAAGCAATGCAAAGAATTTATTTTTCCCTGCGATGGATGAAGGAAAAATTTCCATTGGTATATCCACAGAGCCCGGAACACGTCTCGAAGAGTTCGACCTAAATTTATCTAAAATTGAAGACATGATATTAGAACAGACAGAAGTGCAATCTGTTTTTGTTACCTCCGGTGGCTTTGTGTTTGGCCGTACACAAATTCAAAACAGCCACCGTGGCACTATTTCTGTTCAACTAAAACCCCTTGCTGAGCGCAATTCAATCAGTAGCAAAGACTGGATTAGTAAGGTCAATAAAAAAATTAAACAAATGCAATTGGTTGGCTACAAAATACGCATGCGTGTAAAAGGTGTCCGAGGCATTCGCACCAGTTATGGCGACGATGATTTCAGCCTGCGCATACAAGGCCCAGAAATTGATGTGCTCACAGAAAGCGCTGATGAAATCATTAAAAAAATTGAAGACATACCTGAGTTAAAAAATATAAGCCATAGCTATGAAGAGCAAAGCAACGAACTTATTATTAAAATTAACCGTGAACGTGCCACTGACCTGGGCGTAAGCTCAGAACAAATTGGTGACGCTGTACGTCTCGCTCTTAATGGCGAAATAGCCACGGAATTTTTAGATGGCGATAAAGAATATAATATTCGACTGCAAATGGCACGTAACAAAATCAACCAAATAGATGATTTAAAAAACATCATCATCACGCTTAATCAACAAAATAGTATTCGCCTGTTAGATGTTGCCGATATAAGCATGTCACCTGAACCCAGTATGATTAAACGTGACAATCAATTACGCATGAATGAAATATCGGCTTCGCTTGACCCCGATACCGATTACAGCAAACTAGTACAACAGGTATTCGAACGCATTAAAGACCTGTCACTACCGGATGGTTACAGCGTATATGATGGCGGTGCGCTAGACACTCTGCGTGAAAGTGAATCTATGGCTCTAATATTACTCGGCTTAGCCATCTTTTTAGTTTTTGTGGTGATGGCAGTACAATACGAGTCACTCACTAATCCTTTAGTCATCATATTAAGCATTCCCTTCTCATTAATTGGTGTGTACCTGGCGGTTGAATTTTCATTAGCTGGGCAACTTACGATGCCCGCAAAATTGGGTATTATTATGCTGGCGGGCATTGTAGTAAACAACGCTATTGTTCTGGTTGAACAAATAGAAATATGCCGCCAACAGGGTATGCAAATATTAGAGGCGGTTATACAAGCATCCAGTTTGCGCTTACGCCCCATTTTAATGACTAGCCTAACCAGTGTATTCGGCATGATGCCATTAGCCGCAGGTTTAAATGAAGGCTCTGAAATGCTTCAGCCATTGGCCACGGTGATTGTATTTGGTTTATCCTTTTCTTTATTCGTGTCATTACTGCTTATCCCGATTATTTACCTGATGATTCATAACAGGAGTAGCCACGCTTGAATAATTGGCAGAGTCAGGATGCTGATAAAACACTGCGCGATGATGAAGTTCATATCTGGCTTAGTTTTTTAAATTTGCATCAAGCCCGACTAAAACATTTATACCCGCTGTTATCCACGGCAGAAAAAGAACGTAGTGAACACTTCAAACATTATAAGCAGCGTAAAAATTACATTGCCTCACACGGTTTTTTGCATACTGCACTTGGCCACTACATAAACACTCCCGCTAATGAAATAAAATTCTCACACGGAGAGCACGGCAAGCCATCCATTATTGAAGAACAAAATGCAGAGAATATTCAATTTAACTTAAGCCATTCAGGCAGTTTAGCCATACTCGCCATCTGCAAAAATCATCAACTCGGCGTAGATATTGAATGTACCGATAGAAAGGCAAATTGGCCCGGTATCGCCAGACGTTTTTTTACTGAAAATGAACAGCAGGATTTTTTTCAACTAGATGAAAAACTACAGGAAGATGCCTTCTATAAAGTATGGACGCGTAAAGAAGCACATATGAAGGTGACAGGAAAAGGTTTATCTCTACCACCCAGACAATTTGAAATTAGCATTCCACCTAAGCCAGCAGCATTCATCCGAAATTTACAGTCCGTTGATAAGCCCAGCTATAAAATGTTAGATATCGATTTACCGAACATGTACAGGGATTACCACGCCTGCCTGTCTTCTAGTTTTGATTTTAAAGTATTGAAATCATTTATTCATTCTTAAAAGCCATTAAAAATCTGTTAACTGGCCTTGTTACTCCTGTAAATCAATATTTTTCATCTATAATAACTAAAACAGTAAATGTATATATTCCATAACCGATACCCTATAAGAATATGCAAAATGACACTAATTACTGCCCTGCACCACTGATTCATTTATTCAGCGAGGATGAACAACAGACAAAGCATCTAAGCAAAGTCCTTGTAGGTAGCGGCTATCGGGTACAGTCCTTTACTAGCACAGATCAACTATGTGCCAGCTGCTCAGACGACAGTGACGATGCACCTTCTGCTGCTATTATTGATTCTATCGCTCATGATACAAGCGATATAGATCTCCCCGTTTTAGCCGATCTTAAATTATGCAAACAACATAACATCCCTGTACTGATTGCCTCTAACCTGGACACATTACAGGCGCGCCTTGCCTCGTTTCGTGCAGGCGCTAGTCGCTACCTGATAAAACCACTAGATACATCACATATCATTAGCCTGCTCGACGAGTTAACTAATCATCAACCTCATGAGCCATATCGTATTCTTATGGTGGGCGATACACAGAAACCATTCGAAGAATGTGCCACGGCACTTCGCGACGCATGCTTTAATGTTAAGACATTATCAGATCCTCTCAAAACAATAGATTTAATAAAATCTTACAATCCCGATGTCGTTGTTCTGGATGTAAATACACCTGAGGTTAGCGGGCCTGAATTAGCCGCTATTCTCCATGAAAGCGATCCGCACCTCCCTGTATTATTTATTGCTGACAAAAGCGATATAAATCAGCAATTACAAAACTTAAACTTGAGTGGTGGCGATTGTTTAATTCGCCCGGTCAATATAAAGCACCTTACTTCAACCGTAACATCACGTGCCAAACAGGCTCGCTGTCACCACAGTACGCACCAGCACCTACAGGCTATTATTTATGAAAATGAGCGCAAGCATCTGGCGCTGAATCAACATGCCATTGTTAGTATCACTGATGCCGCCGGTAGTATTATTTATGTAAACGAAAAACTTTGTGAAGTGAGCGGCTATTCACGCGAAGAGCTTTTAGGCAACAATCACCGCATTGTAAAATCCGATATGCATGAGCCTGAGTTTTATGAGGAACTATGGCAAACCATATCTCATGGCCAATTATGGCAGGGCACTATATGCAATAAACGTAAAGATGGCCGTTATTACTGGGTAAACTCCACCATTACGCCTTTTATGGATACCAGCGGCAAACCCTATCAATACGTTTCAATACGCACTGATGTCACGCAAATCAAAGAGGCGACGGACGCCCTGAAAAAAGCGCGAGAGAGATTACGCCTTGGACAGGTATTTGCCAATATTGGGACCTGGGACTGGAATATACAAACTGGCGAGCTGATTTGGTCTGAACGTATCGCACCTTTATTTGGCTATCTCGAAGGTAACCTGGAAACATCCTACGAGAATTTTCTTAACGCCGTACACCCTGAAGACCGCGATGCTGTTATGAGTGCCGTCAATGCATGTGTAGCTGATGATGTGCCCTATGACATTGAACACCGAGTAATCTGGCCAGATGGAACAGTTCGCTGGCTGCACGAACGAGGCGCGATCATCCGGGGTGATAATAATGAAGCACTGCAAATGATCGGCATCGTACAGGACATTAATAACAGTAAACTTAACGAGAGAGCACTAGAAGACAGCGAACGACGTTTACGTGAAGCCCAAACCCTGTCGCATATAGGCAACTGGGAAGCCAATATGATCACTGGGGAGCTCACCTGGTCCGATGAAATCTATCGTATATTTGGGTACCAGCCAGGCGCGTTTAAACCCAGCGTAGAAGCCTTTAAAGCTACCATACATCCGGATGATATCGGGCTGGTTAAAGCCAGCGAAGAACGCGCCACTAAATCAGGCATTCATGATGTCATACACCGCATTATTCTGCCCGATAACACAGTGCGCTATGTACATGAACTTGCAAAGGGCGAAACCAATGAAAAAGGTGAACTCATACACTTGGGCGGAACGGTACAGGATGTTACAGAATTAAGTGAAGTACGGGATCGAGTAGAACAGCAAAAAAGATTGCTGAATATGTTACACCAGTCAACCACCCACTTTGTAGAAACCGGTGACTTTGCAAGTACTGCAAATGAGCTATTAAATACATTACTCGATATCACAGACAGTGAATATGGCTTTACAGGTGAGGTTTTTTACGACGAAAATGGCACGCCCTACTTAAAGACACATGCGATTACTAATATTGCATGGAATGACGAAACGCAAAAATTGTATGACGAGTTTTCTCAAAAAGGCCTTGAATTTACAGGCCTTGATACCTTGTTTGGTCATGTGCTTAGCTCCAAACAGAGCGTAGTATCTAATAATCCCGAAGCAGACCCTCGTGCAAGTGGTTTACCTCATGGGCACCCTGCAATGCATTCATTTTTGGGCGTACCTATTTTTTACGGTAATGAACTGGTAGGCATGTACGGAATAGCCAATAGAAAAACAGGCTACGATGAAAAACTACTAATGTTTCTACAACCATTCGATACAACGTATGGCGTAATGATTCATTCTAAACGATCACTCGAAAAAGAGCTGCAGATTAAAGAGGAATTGTTAGAGGCCAAAGAAGTCGCCGAGATGGCAAATAAAGCCAAATCAGATTTTTTATCCAGTATGAGCCATGAATTACGTACTCCAATGAATGCCATTCTCGGTTTCGGTCAATTACTGGAATATGAACAGGATCTATCTAACGCTAATAAAGAAAGTGTCAATGAGATTCTTAAGGCCGGCAAACACTTACTTAGTCTAATTAATGAAGTATTAGATCTGGCAAAAATAGAGTCCGGCAAAATAGACTTCAGTTTAGAGAGTATTTCTATCTCATCTGTTATAGGCGACTGCCTAAACCTAATAAGTACACTGTCACTTAATAAAGAAATCAGCATTAAACTTACTGATCTGAGTAATATTAATGTTCATGCAGATTACACTCGCCTCAAACAAATTCTCCTTAACCTGCTGTCTAATGCTATTAAATACAATCATAAAGGTGGCAGTATAAATATCGGAGGGTACTGTGTAGAAGGCTATTTACACCTTAATATTACTGATACTGGTATCGGTATAGCTAAAGAAAAAATAGACGACTTATTTAAACCTTTTATTCGTCTGGGCACTGAAAACACCAACATTGAAGGCACTGGAATTGGCTTAACTATTACACGATCAATTGCAGAATTAATGGGGGGTAGAGTTGGCGTAACAAGCGAGCAAGGCGTAGGTAGTACATTCTGGATTGAGCTACCGCTAAATATAGATAATAAAGATACTCCAGAAAATTACCTGGCAGTGAACAACAATGAGCCCACGACACTAACAAAACAAATATCTAAACAAAAAAGCATCCTTTATATTGAAGATAACCCAACCAACCTTAAATTAGTTGAACAGATTTTAGAAATACAGGGTGACGTCACCTTGTATGCAGCCCATACACCCCATTTAGGTATTAAACTGGCTGAAGCCCACCTGCCAGATATTATATTGCTTGATATAAACATGCCTGGCATGGATGGCTACCAGGTATTGGAGGCATTAAAAAAAATACCAGAATTAAAAGATGCACCCATTATTGCTGTTACGGCCAATGCCATGTCGCGTGATATAGAGCGAGGTATAAAAGCAGGCTTTAGTGATTATGTGACCAAGCCAATTAATATAGCTACGTTTTTAGAGACCATCGAGAATAATATTCATAAATGAATCATGAATGATAAGTCACTAGAATAACCGGATATTATCCACGCCACCATTATCATTCGCACTTGCAATCAACTCATCTACGCAGGTTTCTACGGAAACCACTGTTTTAAGTAAATATTGAATCTGTGCATCTGATACACAGTGAGTTAAACCATCTGAACACAATCAGGACATTACATTTTTTTCTAATACAGAATGATTAATCTCAATAACAGGATTGGCATTTAACCCCAAAGCCTGACTAATAATATTATGCATAGGCAGTAATTCAAGTTCATGCTGATCAATCCTGCCAGCATTTAACATGTCTTGAAGATAAGCATGATCTTCTGTTATTTGTGTAAGCACCTGGTTAACATACTGATAACAGCGCGAAACACTAAATGGCTCAATACCATTTCATTATTTTTAATTAATATGGCAACCACGGTATTTGCCTGTATGAGTAATAAATAACTAGAAAAGTGAAACATCTGCGCATCTAACCAGCGCACAGTGCTATTTTGTGCTGACAATACGGCCAATAAAAAACAGCTAAATATAAAAATAGAGAAATAGAGTCGACGGTGTTTATTCAATGCAGAACCTGTTGCTGTTGGTATGTACCTATCTTATTAATATAAGGTAGCTAATACATCTCAGGTAACCGCTATATAGCAGAATTTAGTCCTGTATATCAAAAAACTGACGCGCTAGCAGCGTCGTTTGCCGTGCAACTTCTGTGGACTCTTCGCCTATATAGTAAGCCAATGCTTTGCACACATGCGGTAACACCAGGGGCTCATTGCGCCTGTCCTGTAAACATTGCAGCGTATCTTTCGATAGGTCTCGGGGCAGCAGATAAGGCGCATCCGTTTCAAGCATTATGCTTTGCAGTGGTATCTCCCGCACCGCCTGTTGCAGTGACTTGCCACGCCGCTCATCGCACAGCCACCCCGTAACACCAATTTTTAAATCAACATCAATATATGACTGCGCTTCATCTGGCGTACCCGTAAAGCAATGAGCAACACCGCCGACCAGTTGATCTCTCCAACGATTAATAATGGCTAGAAAGTCATCATGCGCATCACGCTGATGCAAAAATACAGGCAATTGAGCATCTGCCGCCAATTCAAGCTGCGCTTCAAAGCATCTACGTTGATCTTTAGGCTCTGAAAAATTACGCTTGTAATCTAAACCACATTCACCTATGGCACGAACGGCAGAATGATCCAGCAAATTATAAATTTGATGAGCGACTTTATCATTCCACTCTTTTGCATGATGCGGGTGCACACCCGCTGTTGAATACAATATGCCATTATTTAAATCACATAGTTCAATAGCCAATTCACTGTGCTGAAGATTAGTTCCGGTCACCACCATCTGTGACACACCGGACGCCAAGGCACGATCAATCACCGCTGAAAGGTCGTTTTGAAAAGCGCTTGCGGTTAAATTGACGCCTATATCGATTAGATCTTGTATTGCTTCACTCATGCTGCCGTATTCTGCCATGAGCGCTCTACTGTGCAAGTAGAAATTTAAAATCTATTTTTTTATAGCGCTTCCTACATCCAGTTGTTCAAACCAGTCAAGGAATTGTTGAACCATCTCCCCTTTAAATATCCGCCCATGTTGCGGTGCCATATATTCAATATCTAGCTTTCTTACTCGATCTATCCAGTCTTGTTTAGCACGGTTCGATGGCATCCAACGCTGATGGAAAAACTCCATTTTACTAATATGTTCTTCAAAATCTGTTACAAACATCGAGGCCTCTGGCCCCTCTAACGCGGCCCCTACATCACCACTCATTAAAATTTTGGCCTGTGGATCATACACATGAAAATTACCCGATGAATGCAGGTAATGCGCTGGAACAAACACCAACTTCGCATGGTTTAAGGTAATTGACAGGCCTTCATCTGGAAGAGAATGATAGGTAATATTATTCAGGCCAAAGTGCCTTATAAAACCTTCCCATATCCACGGTGCATGCAAAGTGGCTTTAGGCAAAGCCTCATCCCATAAGCCTAAGGACGAAATAATATCGGGATCCTGATGTGATGCAAATAAATCTGTAATGCTGTCTATATCTGTATGACGAAGTACCGATGCCAACATGGAAGAAAAAATTTCGATGCCGCCGGGATCCATCAATAAACAACGATTACCATCGATAATCATATATTGATTCGTATCAATAATTTTTTCTGGCTTATCAGGGTCTCTGCCAAATGCAATCCATTTGTATTTATCATTATAAATAAGGCTTGATTTCATTGTTTTCCTATCATATTTATTAAATCATCAAGGTATTGTTTACAACGCTTTATTTCTTCGTTAATACTTTGGCTACAAAGCTCAAGATCATCTGCAATCGAAAATAAATTAGCTTTATACTCACCCGCTCTGGATGCTTCGGTTCGAGAATTTGTCACAATAATTCTGGCCGCTCTAATGCGTTGTGTTATTTCTTCAAATAGAGATTCAAGGTATTTACAATAAGCACATTGCTCCTCTCGCAATACATTTATTTTTAGATTAAGTGGTTGCATAAGCGCATCGATATGATTTGATTTTTCATCATCGTCTTCAAGACGCTGTTTTACTTTATTGAAATTTTGCAATGCAGAGAAAGCTCTTTTTTCATTTACAGCTGTAATAGAGAATTGTAAGGCAGTCGCATTGATTTTTGATGAAATAGAAATAGTATCTTTCGCCATATCACTAATGAAATCAGTAATCGGTTTAAATCCCGCTGTTTTATCGCCACCACGAATAGAAATACATTTAGCATTACTCGAACTAATACTCATTGTATGAGCGGTTTCAAGCATTCGATAGAGTTTGCCGGCCAGCAGGGCTGCAAGTACAAAAGTTGGAGGATTCTGTATTTTCATCATCTGCATAATGTATAAGTAATAAAGATCAATAAGTCAATCCATCGACTGCTTTCATTAAGCCATTGAGCTATATCAATATATTATTTAGCCAACCATTATCTGCTGTGTTCACCACTCTAATAAACCTATCTACAGCGGTAGCCAGTTTTCCTGCTTTGCTTTATGCAACTTTGCATAGCCCTCAAGTAATTTATTATGCGTAGTAAAACCTTCCAGGCTTAAACCGGGGCTGTGCAGACCATAAAATTTCTCTTCGCCTTCTAACAACTTAATACAAACATTAACCACAGCTTCTCCGTACATTAGCTTTAAACTCTCAGTGTAACTGGCATAGTCACGCTGATCATCCAGCTTAATTTCTAGCAATGCCTGCAAGCTGCGATAAAAGCGCATACGCTCATCACCTAACTGATCCATATGTAAACACCAGTCATTCCATTCCATTGCCTGTTCAAAGTCTTCAGCGGCCAAACTCAACATGGCTTTCAATTCACCTATGCGTAAAGTAGCCCATGTCGTCCCCGCATCCGGCGCAATACCTATAAATTCGGCCACGCGCTGTACATCGTTATAACCGCCTTCCTCCAGGCGTTCTAAAATATCCAGCCATTGTGCTTTATCTAAATGTTTGAGTGATAAAATTTCTTTACGGAATAACGCGCCGTCATTATTATTACTCCATTCCAGATCATCTACCGGATAAATATCCGACATGCCAGGTACTATAATTCGGCAGGCATAAACATTGAGGTGGTTGTAATCAGAAATATAAATATCAAAACCCATCTCATGGATAATTTTACAGCAATACTCAAACTCATCTTCGGTTGTGGTATTGTGATTCCAGTCGGCGAATTCATAGTCGGGCTTATTCTTAAAGAAGTCGTAGGAAATTAAACCGCTCGAATCAATAAAATGCGCTTCTAAATTGTGGTGATCTGCAACATCCTCAATATCAAACGATGGTGGTTGAAAACCATCCAGTTGATCCAGACTTCGGCCCTGTAATAATTCGGTTACCGTACGTTCAAAGGCCACTTCAAAACATGGGTGCGCACCAAAGGATGCAAATACCGCTCCGTCTTTGGGATTAATCAATGTCACGCTCATTACCGGATACTTACCGCCTAAAGAGGCATCCGCAACACGTAGGTGATAGCCATGGCCTTTTAACTCTTCCATGGATTTTTTAATGCCCGGGAAACGATCAATCACCGACTCTGGCACTTCCGGTAAGCAAATGCCTTGCGCTATTATTTTATTTTTAACATAGCGTTCAAACACTTCTGACAAACTCTGCACGCGTGCTTCATTTTGCGTATTACCAGCAGACATACCATTACTAACATATAAATTACCAATGATATTGACCGGTAAATATACCGCTTTCAGGTCTCGCTGCCGTTGATATGGCAAAGCACAAATACCTCGCGCGCGCATACCCGAATTAGTATCGACTATATCTTGTGCTTTCAGAACACGATCAGGATCATAATAATTCCATAAGGACTCATCCATTAAGCCTTCTGGCATAGCATCGCCCTCTATCGAAAACCACTTTTCATCGGGGTAATGTACAAATTCACCCGCGGAAAATGTTTCGCCCAAATAAAAATCTGCAAAGAAATAATTACAGCTTAGTCGCTCAAAATATTCGCCAAGCGCACTGGCCAGGCACGCTTTAGCTGTTGCCCCCTTACCATTGGTAAACATCAATCCACAGTCGTTATCGCGAATATGCACAGAATACACATTAGGTACCGGGTTCAGCCAGGATGCTTCCTCAATATCAAAGCCTAAATCTTTTAGCTTTTGCTGCATGCTTGATATGGATGATTCAAGATCTCGGTCTTTACCAATAATAAAAGTTTGTTCGCTCATAATTATGCTCACTGCTGGAATTTAGGCTCATTTGTGCTGAAAAATTAGTGCCTGCAATGATACACAATCTGTAGCAAAATGATTACACTTAAACACTATGAAACCAGACCGCATTAATAAGGCCAATTTTCCGCTTATCTCTGTGACCTACAGCCACCCTGGCAGCCAGGCCAAAGCGCGTATGTTTGCTGAGGATAACCATTTAAGCTGTGATAACCTCAATAAATGCCGTTCACAACTGGCACTCAACTTTAGTGACTTGCAGGTAGAGCTAATAGATATCGAACACAATATACATTTATCTGTCGATTTTATTGACGGCAGCCTGGGCCATAGAAAAAAATATGGCGGTGGACGTGGTCAAACCATTGCTAAGGCCATCGGTATAAAGCAGGGTAAGCCCGTTCCCAGTGTGTTAGACGCCACCGCAGGCCTGGCCAAAGACAGCTATGTATTTGCCTGCCTGGGTTGCGCAGTCACCATGCTCGAACGCTCCCCCATAATTGCAGAGCTGGTTAAAGATGGCATTGCACGAGCCAGCCTATGCGGTGAGTTTTATGGCGTTCTTAAGCAAGGCTTTAAGCTATATGTTAATGATGCCCTAAGCCACATAAACTCAATAGATGATGGAAATAAACCGGATGTAATTTACCTCGATCCTATGTATCCAGACAAAAAAAAATCTGCTGCCGTTAAAAAGAACATGCAACTATTACAAAAGCTATTAGGCCATGATCTGGATACCGATGATGTGTTAAATGCCGCTTTAAAAAAGGCCAGTAAACGCGTAGTCGTTAAACGCCCCAAAGGTGCTGCTGTTTTAAATGCATCATGTAAACCGAGCCTTGCTTACGAGAGCAAGGGCACGCGTTATGATACCTATATAATTTCGTAATATTAAAACTGCATGAATAAAAACATTAACAAAAAAATTATCGGTTTTATTAGCGGCATCGTTTTTTCAGCAGGCCTACTGACGCTAACGGCCTGCTCTACTATGCCACCTAAAAATCTCGACAATAGCTGCGCTATATTTTTTGAAAAAGATGGCTGGTATGACGACGCCAACGACAGCTTTAAAAAGTGGGGTGTACCAATTCACGTACAACTGGCGATTATCCATCAAGAATCACGTTTCAAATATGATGCACAAACCGATATGGAATATTTTTTATGGATAATTCCTATCGGACGAAAGTCCAATGCCTATGGTTACGCACAGGTAAAAGACGAAACCTGGGATTGGTATATTGAGCAAACAGGTAATGGTGGTGCCGATCGCGATGACTTTGATGATGCCGTTGATTTTATTGGCTGGTATGGAAACTACACGTACAAAAAACTGGGGGTTTCCAAATGGGACGCCTATAGTCAATATTTGGCCTACCACGAAGGACATGGCGGATATACGCGAAAAAGTTATTTAAAAAAACCCTGGCTGATTAAAGTGGCGCGTAAAGTAAAGACTCGCGCAAGTCGTTATCATACACAGCTAGCCAAGTGCAAAGCTGAGCTGGAATCTTCCTGGTCAATTTGGCCGTTTTAAAATCATAAAAAAATAATATGTTGATAAAAATATTTTCAACAAATGCTTTAAAAACTTAGCGACCCTCTTTTAATTCTTTCATCGATTATTTTAATGATGACTAAGCCTGATTAATTTTGATAGAGCCATGAGATAGCCGAGGTAAATATTGTGTTAACAGCCGTTTATAATCATTGGCTTAAACTGGAATCACGATAAATTTAAACGACCCTCATTATGTAGAACGTATACCCGTATATTTCGTGATAGTCCTTAAAAAATTTCATTTCTGCTTCCGTATCATGAATCATTACCTGCTAACAATCATAAGCGATGATTTAGCAGTAATGAATTTTCCCACCGTTAGTGTAGAGGCAGGCAATGTGGATGAAGCTAGAGATCTGGCGTTGTGGCTGGAGCGTGGAGAGATAGATCGTGGCGAAGGTTAAAAATAACCTTCATTTATGCTTTATATTTTTTATCAAGCGTGAAAAATTGTACACAAAGCTATTGATGAATTATCATCTAAAAAATGGTGAGAATAAAATGTATATACAGATGAAAACTTTATTTCCCCTACTCAGTATAATCTTATCGAATTTGATGTTCGCATCACCTGTAAGCTCAGCGCCATTAATTTTTCACAGCGAAGGTATGAAAGCAAAAGTAGAGTTGGTGGCAGAGGGATTGGGCGTGCCATGGGGAATGGTGTTTTTATCACCTGACAAAATTCTTGTAACAGAACGAGAAGGTGCAATAAAGCTTCTAGACATAGAAAATGAAAAAAGTATAAGTCTAAATAATGTCCCTAAGGTTATGGATAATGGACAGGGTGGCATGTTAGATGTGGCACTGTCGCCGGATTATAAAACCACGGGCTGGATTTATTTTACTTATGTCAAAAACGTAAAAGGCAAAGGCGCCACCGTACTTGCAAGAACTAAGCTAAATAATAATAGCTTTAATCATTGGCAAGAGTTGCTGGTATCAAAATCAACCACAAGTAAAAGTCACCACTTCGGCAGTCGTATTGCGTTTGATAAAAATGGGCATGTTTTTTTTGCAATCGGTGATCGCGGTGAACGACCTAATGCACAAGATTTAACCAATCATGCAGGTTCCATTATTCGTTTAAATCTAGATGGCAGCATTCCAGCTGATAATCCATTTGTGCAGCATAAACAAGCACTGCCAGAGATATGGAGTTACGGGCACAGAAACCCACAAGGACTGGCGTTTGATGCTGAATACAATCGTCTATGGGAAATTGAACATGGCCCAAGAGGTGGCGATGAAATTAATTTAATCTTACCCGCAGCAAATTATGGCTGGCCTGTAATCTCCTATGGAAAAGAATACTGGGGTCCAATAGCCGTAGGCGAAGGAACGCATCGCGAAGGTATGCAGCAACCCGTAAAAATTTACGATCCGTCTATAGCCCCCGCAAGTTTAATTATTTATTCAAGTGATGCATTTCCAAAATGGAAAGGGAATTTATTTTCTGGAGCATTAAAATTACAGCACATTAATCGCATTGTTTTAGACAAAGAAGGCAGGGCAATAAAAGAAGAAAGATTACTGGAGAATATGGAAGAGCGTATTCGGGCCTTAGCTCAAAGCCCAAAAGGCTGGATATATTTTTCGACCGACAGTGGAAAAATTTATAGAGTTCGTCCTTAACTTTCTAATAGAAATAGAAAATTGCATATCCAATTGAACGACTGCGTATTACTTTTGGTGGTATCAATCAGGGGACAGAACACCAAACAGCGGTGGTCTTTCCCCGAGGTAGATGTGCCATGGCAGGGCAAATTCAGAGCGTTATTTTTTTGCTGTTTGATGTGCAAAAATAAATTGCATTAGAAAGATTTTAATTTTTTCATAAACGGAAATGCTGCTGATATTTTTCTGCACGACTGGACGAGAATAAACTCTATTTTTTCTCAGCTCCAGCAATTCCTCCTGGCGCTTTTCGTAGCTTTCGTTGGCTCTTCTAACCATATCGCTATATTCAGAAGAGCTCATATCACTGAACGTGCTATCTACTTCACTACCAGGATACGCTTTAGTACGTCCGCCTTTGGGTGAGCTGCACATGAACTTCGCCTCTCCTATTAAAAAACAATCACTAGAAATATTACTTTAATAGAGACCTAACCGACCTGATCGTTCATTTTCAGTCGACGGGAGGTATGTTATTCATACCCAGCAGTTACCTTTATATAAATTAACTACGGATTTAGGGTCTAGGCTGATGACATTAATCGTCTACAAGGTCGGCTGTTTCAGCCTGGATCATTGCCGGTGTTTCTAAACTCATTGCACCAAGCTGCTTAGCCCTGTATTCATTAATAAGCAATTCTGACACTTTATGTAAATTAATTGTGCCACCACCCTGTAAACAGCCTCTTACACGACCGATAGCTTCGAGCGCCTCAAGATCATTTTTGGGTAATGTTTCAAGCTTATAACGTTTCATTAATAGCTCGGGATAAGCTTTCAAAAAATAATCAATCGCAAACAAAGCTACATCGTCATATTCCATTGCTGTGCTTTTAATCGCCCCGGTTACCGCTAATCTATAACCACTATTTACATTATGTATTTTTGGCCACAAAAAGCCCGGGGTATCCATGAGCTCGATACCATTACCCAGTATTATTTTTTGCTGGCGCTTGGTGATCGCAGGCTCATTACCTACCTTGGCTATCATGCGCTCAGCCAGGGTATTTATAACACTGGATTTACCGACATTAGGAATACCCATAATCAACACCCGAATCGGGCGAACTGACAGATTGCGCTCAGGGAAGAACTGTTTACACAGTTGCAGGCTTTGCTTTATTTGCTCCGGCTGCTCCTGCGTCACCGCGGTGGCTTTAATATTACGCTCAGACTGAAAGTGATCTATCCATAGCTGAGTAACTTTAGGGTCAGCCAGATCGGCCTTATTTAATAGCTTAATGCAGGGCTTTTCGCCGCGTAGCTGTTTAACCAGGGGATTTTCCGAACTATACGGAATGCGCGCATCCAGCACTTCTATAATCATGTCGATTTTGGGCATGATCTCCTTAATCTCTTTGCGCGCCTTGTGCATATGCCCGGGGAACCACTGAATCGCCATGTCTTTTTTACCAAACTATTAAAATCATCCGCATTCTACCCCAATTCAGTGCCAATCTAGGCTAAAATCCCTGTCAATTTGTATTTAAAATCAATCTCTTGAGAACTCTATGTCAAGCAACCAATATGACCTGTTGATAATAGGCGCCGGTGTTTCCGGCAGTGCGCTGCTTTACCTGAGCACCAAATACACCGATATTAAACACATCGGTGTTATAGAAAAATACTCTGCACCGGCACGCGTGAACTCGCTTTCCAGCAATAACAGCCAAACCCTGCACTGTGGTGACATTGAGACCAACTACACATTAGATAAGGCGCTAAAAGTTCAACGTGCCGCCAGCATGCTGCGGCATTACGCAGTAGCACAAGCCGATGCACACCATATTATATTTAAGTACCCCAAAATGGTGCTGGGGGTGGGTGCCACAGAATGTGAATTACTCAGAGAGCGCTTTAAGATATTTGGACCGCATTACCCCAATTTGAAATTGCTCGACAAAAAAGCCATTGCCCGTATCGAACCGAATGTTTCAATGAATGGCGATAAGTTTCGCGAAGATGAAATAATTGCACTTGGCTCCACCGATGAATATACCGCCGTCAACTTTGAGGCCCTTTCACGCTCCTTTGTAAGGCAGGCAGAAATTGAAGCTGAGAAACACCCTGAAAAAACCGTTGATATTCATTACAATCAGTATGTCGACCACATTGAAATTGACGATGGCAGCTTTATTGTGGAGACAGAAGGTGTATGTTACCGCGCAAAATCATTGGTGGTTTGCGCCGGTGGCCACAGCCTCAAGCTAGCCCACGATTTAGGCTATGGCCATCACTATTCGGTACTGCCTATTGCGGGCAGCTATTACTTCACGCCCCACGTATTAAACGGCAAGGTATACACCGTACAAAATGATGAGTTGCCCTTTGCTGCCATTCACGGTGACCCGGATGTACTGGTACCTGGCTGTACACGCTTTGGGCCAACCGCCCTAGTGCTACCTATTCTTGAGCGCTACAACCTAAAAACACTGCCGGACTTTTTACAGGTATTTCGTTTTGATCGTCGCGTTGCTAAAGTTTTATGGGATTTACTCAGCGTAAAAGATATTCGTAATTACATGTTTAAAAATATGTTATTTGAAATTCCACTAATACGAAAAATATTATTTTTAAAAGATGCCAGAAAGATCATTCCTTCATTGAAATTTAGCGACTTAAAATTTGCCAATAAAGTTGGTGGTATACGCCCGCAATTAATTGATAAAGATAATTGTAAATTACTCATGGGCGAGGCCAAAATTGATACCGGCATCGGTGGCATTTTCAATATGACACCCTCTCCAGGTGGCACCTCATGCATAGAAAATGCCGAACTGGATATGCGTACCGTTGTTAAACATCTCGGCGCAAGTATTAATGAAGAGGCCATGCAAAAAGACTTGTTAGGTGATGATCAACAGCACAGCAATAAAGACTTTACCGGTGTTGTTATCAGCGGTGATAACGCCTCATAAGTAGCAAAATCAAAAGCTTCAAATAAAGCATAGGTTGTATTTCTATAGCTCGGCAGGTACATTCAATAGATAATAATAATCAATATCCAGCGCTCCCCCTTAATATCCTCACGCTGGTGGAGTTACACATGAACGATCAAGCACGCGCCCTTAAACCAGAAGAACATTTCATTGAAGAAGAGCCATATTACGAAGCCATTAGCTCTGAGATAGATATTTTTTTGGCAGCCTATAAACAGCAGATTCCCATTCTGCTTAAAGGCCCTACAGGTTGCGGTAAAACCCGCTTTATGGAGCATATGGCGTGGCGCCTAAAAAAACCACTCATCACTGTATCTTGTCACGATGATTTAACCGCGTCTGATTTAGTCGGGCGTTTTTTAATTTCCGGCGGTGAAACCCAGTGGATTGATGGCCCATTAGCTCGTGCGGTAAGGCATGGCGCAATCTGCTATTTAGATGAAGTGGTAGAAGCGCGCAAAGATACCACGGTTGTTATTCACCCCCTGGCCGATGATCGTCGCGTACTTCCTATGGAAAAAGTCGGCGAGCTACTTGAGGCTACTGAAGATTTCTGCCTCGCCATGTCATATAACCCTGGCTACCAAAGCGTTTTGAAAGACCTGAAACAAAGCACACGACAACGTTTTGTGGCACTTGAATTTGATTACCCTTCTGCAGACCTAGAAACTCGCATTGTAAAAACTGAAGCGGGTATTGAACAGGCACTGGCCGAAAGATTAGTTAAATTTGCACACATGACACGCAACCTGAAAGGCAGTGGCCTGGAAGAAGGTGCCAGTACGCGCTTACTGGTGCATGCTGGCAAACTTATCTGCAGTGGTATATCGCCCGTTGATGCCTGCCACAGCTGTATTGCTCAGGCACTTACCGATGATGCCGAAATGCTCGCTGCTATTAACGAGCTTAGTTCATCGCTCTTTTAATTCATATTACGATAAACGACCGTGAGCCTACCTCCTTTCACCTATGACGAAATAGAAGAACGCCTTGATGAACTGTTTATTGAGGTTGATGAAAGCGTCATAAACCACCTGACACAGTTTGATATTCAAACACAGGACAGCCTTCTCGAACTCGTCAGCAAGGCCAACAGTACCAATTCAGGGCTGGCTTACCAGCTATGCCTAAGATTAGAACACGCGGTCGCCTTAATGGAAATAGACACCATTGAGATGTGGCTAGATCAAGCCATAGATGCATTCGATAATAAGGGCTTATACAGCGCCGTTGAAATATTCGATCAACTCGAATCAATTGCTCATCACGCTAAGCAAAAACTCACTGGAATCGCCTTCGAAGAAGTCTGCAATATGCTAGAGCATTTTGTAATGGGCTTAAATGGACGAAAACTAAAAATAGAATCCGATAAAATTGCCTACACCGACACAGAAACTATTTTTATTCCTAATATATTGAATCAATACCCTGACAAGGAAGATAATTTTCAGTTATATAAATGCATGGTAGTTAATCTCTGGGCACAAAACTGGTTTGGCACATGGCGAGATGATCTTGTCGAAATATTTTCTACTTATTCAGATCCAGCTCAAGCGCAAAACTGGTTTCATGTATTAGAAACGATTCGACTTGACCATAAAATCAAAAAAGAACTTCCCGGTATTCACAGACAAATGCGGCGCTTATGCGCACTAAGTGGCAACATAAGTGTTAATGAAATTTCACTGCGCATTGCGCCCCATGAAATTTCAGCAAACAGCTCAGCCAAAGATTCACTGCAGTTAGTTTCTAAAGTGCATCACCTGCCCTTACCAAAACTACATAATTATGCCGCCAGCATAAATGCCCACCAAGTGAGTCTTACTCGTGAAGCGCGCATCATAAAAGAAAAGGATTTATTTCGTAATGTCATCGCCAAAATAGTCGATGAAAAAAACAAACAGAGTAATAACCAAGAGAAACACGATTCAGATAACGAAGAAGAGCATTCTATTACGGCTGAAAAACTGCCTGATCCCAATATGCCTGAAGGCTTCACCTATGAATTACAACTCGATGGCGATCCCATCGAACCACCGGATGGGGTAGAAAGCTTAATTAGTTCGATCATACAAGACTTCGGAGAGATCCCTGATGACTATTTAGTTGCCGCAGGCGATGGGAATTACACAATTTTACCGGATGAAACCAAAACAGACGGTACAAATGTATGGGCAGGAACCTATCATGAAGAAGGTGCCTTTTTACACAAAGAATGGGACTACCGTCGGCAGCGATATAAGAAAAACTGGTGCGCGCTACGCGAAGTAGATATTACATCCGGCAGCACTAAATTTATTCAACAAACATTAAGCAAATATTCAGGTCTGGTAAAAAACATACGCCGCACATTTGAAATTTTACGCGGCGAAGATAAGACATTAAGAAAACAACCATATGGCGATGACATTGATATAGACGCACTCGTCGAAGCCTGGGCCGATACCGCCAGTGGCCTGGAAATGTCGGAAAATATTTTCACTAAAATGCATAAAGAAGAACGCAATATTGCGGTTATCTTTATGGTCGATATGAGCGGCTCCACAAAAGGCTGGATTAACGATGCCGAACGAGAATCCCTGGTGCTACTCTGCGAAGCCCTGGAAACGCTGGGAGACCGTTATGCCATTTATGGTTTTACCGGCAATACACGTAAGCGTTGCGAAGTATACCCCGTAAAAACATTTGATGACCCGTATGACGATATAACCAAGGGGCGTATTAGTAATATAGAACCCAAAGATTACACACGACTTGGTGTGTTCATTCGTCACTTCAATCAAATGTTTGAAACCGTTGAGGCAAAAACAAAGATATTAATCACCCTTTCAGATGGCAAGCCAGAAGACTACGATGGTTATCGAGGCGAGTATGGCATTGAAGATACACGCGTTGCGCTGCTTGAATCTCGCCAGCAAGGCATACACCCTTTCTGCATTACCATTGATAAAGAAGGCCGAGACTATTTAAAAACCATGTATGGCACTGCAAGCTATGTAGTTATTGATGATGTCGCTCAACTCCCTCTAAAAGTGGCCGATATATACCGTAATATCACTAGCTGAATTTTTAAATAGAATAGGCTATATATAATTAGATACTTCAAATATTAACTCACATATTGTAATGTTATTGCCATATGCATACAGTAAGCCATTTTCTGAAAGGTTCTGAATATGAATGTCATTAGTAAGCTGAGTCTACGACAGCAAATTTGGATGGGATTCCTCAGTCTGTTTTTTATTATCTTTATCATTGCCTCTATATCATTTTATAGACTGCTACAGCTGCAAGAACAGGCAACAGATATAGCCGAATACTCACAACCCGCTATGTTATCTGCCTTACGTATTAAAGAGAGCATAGAGTCGACTACAAGCCTCATGGCCCTCTACATTATTAACAAAACCCCTGAGTATGAGAACAAGGTTAATGACAATATAAAACAACTACAAACCTCAATTAAAGAATACAAACAGCTCCCTGCCGTGCAAGACAACCCGGAGATGCAAGAAGAGACTGATGTTTTAAGTCAATATATTGACCAATTTATAACCCACCAGAAAAGCATCGACTTTCTGAATAAAAATTATGTCGAAAATTATCCTGGACTAAAAATAGCCAACACAGAGATAAACCCAAGACATCAACAGGCCATGCAAATTTTTAATGGGATGATCGAATCTGAATTTGATGAATCGACTTCGAGCGAAAGACGTGTTTTTCTACAACAAATAAATAACCTAAGACAATCATGGATGACCGCCGTTTCACTTTTTAGAACGTTTCTCTCAAATCCCAATGAATCTAGAATCGAACAAATTAGTTTATACATGTCACAAAGCACAAAATTACTTCAACAATTGAATGAAAAATCAGATCTTTTTACGTTTGAACAGGAGGAAGGTCTGGCCTCACTTAATACAATATCAGAGGCCTATTTCAGCAATATAAAACGTGTATTTAGTGTTTTTAAACAAGGTAAATGGCGAGCCGATGTCACACTCATAAATAATGAAATTAATCCTCTAAGTAAAAAAATAGACTTAAAAATAGACACTATTATTAACATTCAAAAAGACCAGGTAGAGCAGGGAAATAGTGACTTAATTGCTAAAACAAAAGCATCTATTGTGTATATTAGCATCGCTCTAATTTGTTCTGTTTTTGTTGGCATTTTTGCAGCGCGATTTACAAGCAAGCAAATTAATACCGCCGTCAGGGAACTCAATACCATATTAAACAATATTCTTGATGGTAACTTTTCAAACCGGATGAATGAACAGCGAGGTGGTGATATTGGCCGTTTAGCGACAACAGTAAATCACTTTAGCGGACAACTAAAAAAAATCATCGATGAAATAAAATCATCTGTTATTAATTTACACCAAACATCTGCAAACCTGACCAGCGTTACCCAGATAACCTCAGATAATATAATGCAACAAAACAACGAAACAGAGCTGGTTGCAACGGCTGCTGAACAGATGTCATCAACCTCCCATGAGGTTGCTAAAAACACAGCGTCTGCCGCCGACTCTGCTCAAAAAGCAGATGCTGATGCTCAGGCTGGATCTAATAAATCTAACGCCGCAATGTCAGGTATTCAACACCTTATAGAAAACTTAAATAATTCAGCCGAAGTTATACAAGCCCTACAGGAAGACACTAGCAATATCAGCATGGTTCTGGACGTTATACGTGAAATATCGGAACAGACTAATCTACTTGCCTTAAATGCCGCCATTGAAGCGGCTCGCGCAGGTGAACAAGGTCGAGGATTTGCTGTTGTCGCAGATGAAGTTCGCACATTGGCTAGCCGCACTCAAGAGTCAACCGATCAAATTAAAGAAGCTATCGACAGGCTACAAATTGGTGCTAACAACGCTGTCAATGCAATGAAATCCTCTATAGATGAGGCTAACAGCAACAGTGAGCAAGTATCTGAAGTTGCATCATCACTTAATCAAATAAAAAATGAAATTATGAACATAAACTCGGTGCTCACTCAGGTGGCATCTGCCAGTGAACAACAAAGCGCTACCGCTAATGAAATAGCGAACAGTATTGCCTCAATCAGTGATATATCGGCTAAAACATCCGAAAACACCACTGCACTACATACCGCTGAACAAGACCTTGGCAATGTAACTCATAGCCTGGATAACGTTATATCTATTTTTAAAGCAAATAACAGTTGATACACATCAAAACCACCGTTCACTAATCCTTATATATTCATGCATATCAAATTTAATATTGGAGATGCCCATGAATTTATCCGACACTTTGTTACGCAAACTACAACATGCATTGCGTTTCAATATGCTATTAGGATTAACCGTTACGGTTGTCTCCACCTATATGATCATCACTGGCCAATATGACAACATTCAATCTCGTCAAGCTGAAGAGACACTGTTAAGCTGGATCGCTATTCTTGGTTTAATGTATACATTTGGATTCTGGATAGCGTGTGTTTTTAGGCACCAATTTTTTAAAAAAACACCGGATCAGACCTAAGCAACTCATACAATCTAATAAGCTATCTTCGGCCCTATAAAGCCTTACACAATGATTATAGGTAGCTGCATATGGATACGGCCACATCCATCTTTATCCTCTCAGGATAATATTTAAATTGAGACCATAATCATTGAGCAAGTTCTACTTCATTTCAAAATATAATTGACACCTTCAGTTAATCAAATCACACTCTTAACTTTATATAATCATACGTATTAATATGAATACTCCTAGTTTTTACTGGTATGACTACGAAACCTTTGGCATCGATCCGCGAGTAGATCGCATCTGCCAATTTGCTGGCATACGAACTGATATGAATTTCAATATCATTGACGAGCCTATAGACATACTTTGCAAAGCAACGGATGACATACTACCTAATCCTGAGGCCAGTTTAATTACGCACATCACCCCTCAGGACACGCTAAAAACAGGCCTACGAGAAACTGAGTTTATTGAGCGAATTCTTCAGGAATTTTCAAAACCCAACACCTGTGTCACTGGGTTTAATAATATTCGTTTTGATGATGAATTTACCCGCTATACGCTGTACCGTAATTTTTTTGATCCCTACAGTAGAGAATGGCAAAACGGCTGCTCACGTTGGGACATTATTGACTTAGTGAGAATTACCCGCGCATTAAGGCCCGAAGGTATTAACTGGCCCGTAGATGACAAGGGAATCGCTAGTAATCGCTTAGAATTGATTACCAAAGAAAACGGCATTAACCATGAAGCCGCACATGATGCCTTGTCTGATGTGTATGCAACAATTGCCGTAGCAAAACTGATAAAAGATAAACAACCCAAATTGTTCAACTTTGTTTTTGAACATAAAAACAAACAAAAATTATCACAGCTACTTAATTTACAAAATCCACAAGCTGTTTTACATACCTCGGGCATGTACTCTAGTGAGATATGTAATAGCGCTATGATTTATCCCCTGGCTCAGCACCCTACGAATAAAAATGGCATCATCGCCTTTGATTTACGCTATTCACCCGATGATATAATTAACCTGTCTGCGGATGAGATCATTGAACGCCTGTATACACCTCGAGATCAATTACCTGAAGGTGTCGAACGCATCCCACTGAAAACCATTCATATCAATAAATGTGCCGTGATAGCACCAATAAGCACACTTGATGATGCATCCGCGCAACGCACTCAGATAGATCGCACAGTGCATTTAGAACACCTTGAAAAACTAAAATCAGCCTTACCAAGTATCAAACCGAAACTAAAAAAAATATACAGTCATAACCCTTTCCCAGTAGAAGCAGATCCGGATAAAAGCCTGTATAGCGGTGGTTTTTTTAGCGCGGATGATAAACAGCGTATGCAGCAACTACACGAACTCAACGCAGCGGATCTAGCGACCGCTAGTTTTAACTTTGAAGATAAGCGCCTGGCTGAAATGCTGTTTAGATATCGTGCACGCAATTTTCCTAAAACACTTTCAAGTGATGAAAAAGTTCGCTGGAATACATACCGCCTGCATCGCTTTAGCGATCATGACGATAACTCGTTAAGCTACACATTATTTACACAAATTATAAATGAGCACTTAACGAGTTCCGAGCTTAGCGCCAACAAAAAGGAAGTATTACTAAAATTGCAGCAATGGGGTGAGGAAATTACAAAGGAATTAGAACTATAAATTTGCTATAAACAGCATTTCAAAACTAAATACATATTTAAATACATATTAGATAGAACCTAACTGTCGCGCACACTCTGAATGATTTCATTCAAAGTATAAAACTCAGCATTACGCATAAAACCAGCAATGATCTCTGGCTTCAAGCTTAAAGCCCTACCTTTTTCATCTTTCTCCTCTATCCAGGTATCCGGCAAACCATCAAGTATATGCATCACTGAGAGCTGGCCGTCTATATCGGTTGAAAGATGAACTTGTTGATTTTTAATATGCTTAAAGGCCGGCATAAAACCAAAACTAGCATCACTGAAAACCGTACCATTAAACCTATAATACGTTCCCTGTTGCTGCACAGCCTGTTGCTGGGTCATGTACATTCAATTCACCTGTATATCTATCTACTAAAATATAGCGGCTTAATTGATAATTTCTTTAGCTAAAACAGGCAAATAAATGTGCTTATTTTTTAACCAGTAAATCGCTAATTAATTGTTTAGATATATCTTCAACAGCCCGCCCAAAGGCTTCTGCAGAAGGATACATAGCGGTAGTCTTTAATAACTGATTAGATGAATATCGCTTTATCCATTGATCGTTTTCATTATGTCCACTGCGCACACTAATATCCAAAGCAACTTGAACCGTTACATTGCCTGAATTGAGAATTCGCTCAAAATTCACTATTCGACTATCAATCACATAATCTGGTCGCGACGACTTAATATCATGGCTTATTTTTTGCGCTAATCCACTGCTAACAAGCCCTTGATATAATGCCTTATGCACTAAATTTGCAGGCGTATCCGACCAAAAACTATAATGGTAACGTTTCAGTTCCAGAGGCTTTTCCTCCTCAATATATAATATTGCTCTATCGTGATACAGGCCGCTTGCCTTAACAGGTTTGACAACCAGTTGTTTAAAACGAGGTTCTGGCTGCGGACTAATGGCAAGTTCTGCTAATTTATAATAATGATCCTGCGGAATTGATCCACCACCCAGGCCACAAGCTGTTAAACTATTTACCGATAAAATTAGTAAAAATATTCTTATCACCATAGTTCCTTATTTATCACCGTGAATATCTACTGGTGGTGTACTATCTAAAATAGCACCTGGATTATTACGTAGCGTTCGACTAAATTCATTCATATTTTGACTGGTAGTATCAAGGTTATACATCACCGACTCTATGCGCGCAGAAATAATATCCATTGATTTCCTTAATTCTATAATGCTGTAACGTACATCATCTGAATTATCACCGAGCATCACATTGGTTTTATCTAAAACACTATCTAGTTGCATATTAATTCGACTAAAGCTTGCCGTAAGATCAGATAGATTTTTACTTGAAGAATCTGCATTCTTAAAAAAACTATTTAAATGATTAACATTTTCCTGGCTTAATAACAACGCGACCTGATCTGCCGAATAATTTAATTGTTTAACTAATTTGTTTATATTATTAGTCGATTCAGGAATAAACTTATTTAATTTTTGTCCAATGGAATCCACTAATTCCATCACATCAACAGCCTCAGTTCCTTCAATCGTGTCACCTGGCTGCAGGCTTTTTTCGGCCTGACCTTGAGTAATTTCAATTTGTTTATCTGAAATAATGGCAGGCATAACAATTTGTGCACTGCTATCGGCAGGTATACGCCAACCTGATTTCACGCCTAAACTCAATTTGTAGCGTATCTGACCATTTTCCAGTAAGGGCTGAACATTATTAACGTTACCAATAGCATAGCCCCCATAAGTCACTACCACGCCATCTTTTATACCTGTAACATTAGTAAATTCTACAAAATATTCATCTGCATCCGATTGATCACCGGTAATTTTGAATAACATAATGAACAACAGCAAAAAGCCCGTTATGACAAAAATCCCGACCATAAAATAATTTATATTTTCTTTTTTCATAAATTTTTAACTTATTAATTTGCTCAACTATTAACGTATATTTAAGTTTTGCCCTGTTAGGCGATGCAAGTATTCATCAACATTCACCGTATCTTTACGTGGTTGTCGATGCAGTAAATTATAGATACGCTGATTATCACTATTACGTACTTCATCAACTGTGCCACACATTAAAATCTCGCCCCGATCAAGAATCGTAATTCTGTCGGCAATTTTAAATGCACTATCTAATTCATGCGTAACCACCACAATGGTCATATTCATTGCATCTCTAAGTCGCAATATCAATTCATCTAACTCAGCCGATACCACTGGATCCAAGCCAGCTGACGGCTCATCAAAAAACAATAACCTGGGGTCTAAAATAATAGCCCTCGCCAGCGCTGCACGCTTTACCATACCGCCGGATAATTGGGATGGCATTAGATCGCCAAAACCTGCCAGGTTAACGACCTCTAACTTCATCTGACTCATAATCTGCATCGTTTTTTGATCCAGACTGGTATGTTCATTGAGTGGCAACTGAATATTTTCAGCCACCGACATTGAACCGAATAGCGCACCTCCCTGAAATGAAACACCAATTTTTTTCATCATTTGGTGCATTTCATTACTCGTCATTTTAGTAATGTCGTTACCGAGTAATTCTATACTGCCTGAGGTCGGCTTTTTTAAGCCCAGCATATAGCGCAGCAACGTACTTTTACCCGACCCACTACCGCCCATAATTACCATGATTTCACCCTGATTCACATCCAGGCTTACATCATTTAATATTTTTCTGCCGTCATAGTGTGTCACTAAATGCTTAACTTGAATCACTTTTTTGGCCGGGTTCTGGTTCATTATTTAATTCACAATAAAAGCTACAATTAGATTCGCGTTAGGAAAAAAGTAAAAATCATATCAACGATAACAATCGCACTAATTGACATCACCACTGAACGGGTGGTTGCAAGACCAACACCTTCGGCACCGCCTTTAACCTGAAAACCATTAATCACACTGACTACGACAATCAATACAGCAAATACAACACTCTTTGCTAAACCTTGCATCAAATCAAAGGTACTAATCACATCAAAACTACGACTCATATAAATTTCTATCGGCATACCCAATTCATACAAGGTATACACAGCTCCCCCTAGCATTCCCATTAAATCACCAAACAAGGTTAAAATAGGCATGGAAATTATCATTGCTAATAATGCGGGTGCGGCAAGGTAGCGCACAGGATTAATGCCTATGACTTGCAGGGCATCAATTTCCTGCGACTCTTTCATCGTACCTATACGCGCCGTAATGGCTGAACCTGATCTACCAGCAACAATAATACCCGTAATTAATGCAGAAAATTCTCTGGTAACAGACAAAGCAATACCCGTAACCACCTGAGTTTGCGCTCCATAAGGTTTGAGCGTTTCCAGGCCTTGAATGGATAACATCATGCCCACAGAAAAACATAACACGATAACAATAAGTGTAGCGGAAGCACCAATTTGGATAATTTGAGAAAGGATAAGTGGCCAGCCGACGGCTTGCTTATGATACTTACCAAACAGTAACCAGTAGACTGATTCATAAAACATCATTAAGCCATAACCCAGCTCTTCCACTGCGTTAATGCTTAAGCGGCCTACTTTTTCAATTCTACTTTTCATCAGTTCTTTTCATAAAGCCTTTATTCTTTAACATCATCTAATGAATCATAAATAGTAAAAACGCTATCCAGGCGAGCTAATTGCAATACCTGCATCGCTGAAACACTGACACCAACCAGCGCAAATTCTAATTGCTCGGTTCTAGCCGTTTGAAAGCCCTCAACCAAACTGGCTACACCTGAACTATCAATATATTCAACCCGCGATAAATCGACTAATAAATTGTTTTTATTTTTTATATGATTGAGTATCTGCTTTCTTGCATGTGGTGATTCACTTAAATCTATTTCACCAGTTAGCTGTAATACGGCGTAGTTATTATGTTGAGTTACAGGATATTTCATGATGGATTCTTTGCTTTATTTTTATCGAGGACACCCGCATTACATTTAACAGGTTTATTTAATTGCTTGCGCATTTCTAGTACGTTACCGATTGATGCAGACTGATTTTTATATTCCACACTATCCATTACCTGATGAATAATATGTACACCTAAACCACCGGGGCGTACTTCATTCAAGTCTCTAGATTTAATTGTCTGTAAATCTACTTTTTCAGCAAAGTCATAAATACGTACGAGTAGCTCGCCCGCATCTTTCCAAAACTCAACGATAATCTCACCATCTTCCCTACCACCATAGGCATGCTGTATCACATTCATGCAGGCTTCATTAATGGCCATTACCATGCAATCTAAGTTTTCATCACAACAGCCTTGCTGCGATGCTAACTCACGGACAAAATAGCGCAGCGGTTGTAACTTCTCAGCTCTGGATAATAAATGAATGCGTTCTAATCGAATCATGCGGTTATATTTTCTATCAATAAAAGGGTTGCATCGTCACGTAAGGGTTGTGCATTTTGCGTCAACTGATCAACGATGCTTTTAAGTCGAAGTTGAGCCGGCTGTTTTTTATCCATAGTCGATATTAATTTAAACAGGCCACTCAACTCTAACATTGAGTTCTCATCTATATAACCTTCCGTTACGCCGTCTGAATAGATATACAGACTACCATTAGCTAAATTAAACTCATATTCAGTATAGAGTGTATCTCGCAACACGCCCAAAGGTGGAGCTGTTGCTTCAAACTCTCGACACAATCCCTCTTCTGTAAATAACAAAGCCGGTGGATTGCCTGCATTGACTAACTTAATATCACCACTTGCAGGCCTATACAGCCCCGCGACCATGGTTACGAACATACCATGTACCGAGGTTTCGCAGAGTTCATTATTGACTTCATAAAGCAACTTACCAGGCTCACTAATGCGTTTGCCCAGGCACCTGAACAAGCTACTGGTTTTGGCCATTAATAAGGCCGCATTCACACCCTTGCCAGACACATCACCTAAGTTAAAATAGATATCGCCATTTTCCAGTTCAAAGTAGTCATAAAAATCACCCGAGAGTATTTTGGCTGAAATATTAATGCCATTAACGGGGTAATTATCCTCTCGAAATGGTGGCAGCAGACTTTGCTGGATTTCCCGCGCCAGGTTCAAGTCTCGATTAATTTCAGCTGCTAAACGATCTCGCTCATCCAGGGCATGCTCAAGCCGTAAGGTTAATTCCTGAAAGTTAACATTGTCTTCATTAAGCCGAATATTAGCCTGATAGAGAATTTGCGAAAAGGCAATATGCTCACCTACCTGCATATCTAAAATCAGTGAACTCAGGTCTACTTCATCAGGGATCGACTCCAGTATATCCTCAGCTCGATAGGCTTCCATTGCAAAATCTTCAACAAGAATTTTACGGAAACGATTAAGCACATGGCTCTTGTCATCGGCGGTATACACAGCAGACATCCAGTCTGCACATTTAAGCGCACAGCATAGCTGCGCATCTAGAGGGGATAAACTCTCAATATCAACAGCATGATGAGATGCCAATGGCGCTATCAACTCAGGTAATACTTTCCAGCTTTTTAAAAAATCATTGAGTTGGGCATCGTGTGTTTTGTTAAACACATTTTGCTCCATGCTATAGCGCGCTTCTGGTTCTCGCTTATGAAACTCTGGCCACAACAAGCCTTTGCTCGGTTGGCGCAAAAAAAGCAGTAGAAAACCAATATCCTGCATAAATCCAGCGGTATAGCAGCGGTTCGCATCAAGCCCAATCATCTCCCCCATCATTCTGGCACTCACTGCCCTTCTTAGGCAGTCTTGCCAGAAAAGCGGCATATCAAGCCCAATCACTTTATATTGATTGAGTGTTCGATAAACCGTCTGAATAATAACTAACTGAGATATGTGTTCGAAGCCATGCTGCTGAATGGCCTGATAAATATCATTAACCTTGTCTGATCGGTTGAAGTGATCTGAATTAACGATATTAAGAATACGCTGATAAAACAATGGGTATTGCAGAACCAGCTGACTAAGCGCCTGCTCTTGCCCACTATGCAATTTTTCCAGGCGCAAAAATTCCTGTGCAATAACCGGCATTTCGGGAAGGCTTCGCAACTGAGCTTTATCGGTATTTTGTGCTGGCACGGAATTGATTTCAGTTATTTTTTTAGTTATTTTAACAGAGTATAACCCTTGTTATATAACCGCATAAGCCCCTTAGCCGCTTTTCTCACTAATTAAACAAAGTCTTCTATTATCCGTTACCAACAATAACAAACACTATGTAAGCATTTGATAAATATTGATATTTAAAAATTAATATAGATTTTACATTAACAACTGTTCTACACCTTCATGGTATTAGTAATCACTCATTAAACAGCCAAAACCGTATTCATCTAGATTTACCCATGTGCTACTAATAAATTTAAATGAGCGCGATGATGTAAATACAGTGAAATCATCCGCCAAATTTGCATGCATCAAATTTTGCTCACACAAAACTCAAGCTTTAATTAATTCTCGAATGCTCTAATGCGTAGACTTAATGCACATCTTTTAAATAGACAAGAGGAGATGCAGAAGATTTATTTAGGTCTGACTGAATTTCAAATAAATCCAGCAAAACATCAAACACCGCATCATGTGAATTTGTTACATCTTTCAGCTCGACGCTTTTTATAATATCAACATCTGAAGAATCACCGCCCCATACAATAAGAGGCACTTTGGTCTGAGCCTCTGGCGCAATCATATAAGGCATACCGTGCAAATATAAACCCGATTCACCCAACGACTCTCCGTGGTCACTGACATAAAACATAGTGGTCTCATATTTCGGCGTATTGCGTTTTAGCAATTCAATTACCTTCGATAGAAAATAGTCGGTATAGACAATGGTATTGTCATACGCATTAATCACTTCTTCGTCGCTACATTGTGAAAGCTCAAGCGTATTGCACGCGGGTGTGAATTTCTCAAACTCTTTGGGGTAACGCTTAAAATACGCCGGTCCATGACTTCCCATTGAATGTAAAACAATGAGAATATCGCCTTTCTGCTTATCTATATATGCCTGCAAACCTTCGAGCATACCCGTATCGCGGCACTCTACATCACAAGTGTGATTATTCTCGGGCGATCGATAGTCCTCATAGGCAACACGATTTGCTACGCCTTTTGAACTGGAGTTATTGTCACGCCATAGAACGCTTACATCCGCACGCTTTAACAAGTCCAACACATTTTCAATGTAATGCGAGGCTTCACGATCAAAGTGTTCGCGATCATCATGTGAAAACATACACGGAACAGACATCGCCGTTAAGGTTCCACAGGATGAAATATCACTGTAACTAATGAGATTTTTTTCCACCGCCAATCTGGGATTCGTCTGGCGCTTATAACCATTAAGTGAAAAATGGTCAGTCCTGGCAGTTTCGCCAACCACCATGATTACTAGCTCTGTATGGGTATCAACTGTAGATCGTATAACATTATCTGTCAGGCTTATGAAATCATGCGTTTCCGCAGCCTTTACTTCTTGCTTAATATATCTACCCATATTGAGAATGCTCGCGGTGGGGTACATATAATTTCTTATTGGCTTATGTTCACGGAAAAAACTGGCGTAATGGTCACTGAATGGAAATATGCTTAACACTATTACAGCAATAACCGTAACCGCTGACAAGGCCTTAAATTTCAATTCCCGATACATGGATAATTTTTTAAAAGGCAGCCACCACATAAACGCTACTGGCGCTACCCCCTGTAACAAAAGGTGCCATATAAAACCCGCATTGAGTAAATCGGCTGCCTCCGCAACATTGGTTTCAAACATCGTCCTAATCATATCGGTATCAATCATAATACCTAACTGATTAGTGAAGTATCCCTGCATCGCAGTCAGTAATATAAACACACTAGCAATAACCCGCATTGGCAGAAACAGGCTAAAAATAGCCATAAACAGTGTTAGCAAACTGTAATGGAAAAAAGCCAGTGATAGCAGAAAACCGCTATTATCGACTCCCCATGGATATATCGCCTCAACTTTGCTAAAAAATGTCGCATTACCCGTTAAGACCAAAAGTGCTGGTACAATAAAAAGCAGGCGTGTAGGAGTGAGTGTTATGGAACGCATTCGGTCAAAATAAGTCATTAAAGTAAACATCTAAATATCAAATTGTACAGGTGTATAGGCATGCTTTTCGGTATAAAGTTCAATAGGTGTGCCGCCTGAAAACAGTTTAACAAGGCTGAATATAAGGTGCCAGATGGCAATAGGGGGTATTTTACCTGTTCTGGTGCATACCATGGTTGTTTATCATAAATGACCCATGCAGAAATATGTATCAGATTTGAAGTACCCGATCAATCGTCACGTCATTGTCATTTAGCCTATTGAATACGAGCTTATGAATAGCTTACTCGCTTTGGATTATTAACATTCACCATCACATAAACATTTACCAATAGGATAGAAGCACTAAGGGCTCACCTGCAATTGAGGCTACAATGCGTTTTGCAAAAAAATCGGCAAAGGGTTTAACGCGAGAAATTTATGCAGGGCCGTTTGATTTTTCTCATCGCACTATAAACACTAGCCGAACAAAAAATTCTATTCGGCTTATTACGTATTTATATTCTAGCATTACATTACGAAGTGTCGCCGGGTGACAGGCAACTGAGATAATTAAACAGCTTGTAAGAGAGTTTAATCCCGGCAGAACACCAGGCAAGTACCCAAATATACCCGATAATAAATTTAACGGGTAATCCAGTTCATGAATAAGCCAGGGTAAATTAATCTACCGCTTTAGCCATCAACGCAAAACATTTAACAAAGGCAGTCGATAATGCAGGATCTTTAATCATCACCGCATAGTCGCCTTTTTGAAATTTTAGCTTGCGCGATGTATAAGCCAGGCCAAGTTTCATTAAACCAGGCGGTTTTGCCACTAAGGCATCCCACTCTTCAGGGGTTGCTCTTAAATCCCAATTCAGCGATTCACCTTTATGAATGCCTGCAGACATGATCTGCCCGTTTGAAATGGTAAGCACAACACGCGGTTCTGACTCATCTTCAATACCAAAGGCAACGACAGAATTGAAGCCACTACGACTTAAGTCCTCAGCAATTCCTTCACTACTATTCCATATATCTTTATACTTCTGGGCCCAATCGGTAGAGAACAGTTCTGGCATGAGCCATTAACCCCTAATTTATGAATTTATTAGTCAGAGAAAATAGCAAAAATATGCCACTGAATCCAGCTAATTCATTTATGTGAAGATAATTCGCTTTATATATTACAAAATGTGTTTTCATAAGCATAAAAAAAGCCCCTATTAATCACAGGGGCTTTTTAATATATGGTGGAGAGGCAGGGATTCGAACCCTGGGTCGGGATAAACCGACGCTGGTTTTCAAGACCAGTGCATTCGACCACTCTGCCACCTCTCCAGGCTCAGCGCTTCACGTCGAGGGGCGGAAGAATACATGAAAATTCTCAGTAAAACCAGCCCCTTGGCAGATTATTTCTTAGTTTAAAGTAAAAAAAATATGAAATAACAGGAAACTAATAATGACTTTGCCTTGTCGAAACTGCAGTGTTAATCTATACCGAATCAACTAATTAACGAATGGTACGTACATGAACGAGCATAATATTTCACTTGGCCGCGCGCAGGAATCCGTTCTTGCAACTAACAAGGTATTAAAAAATACATACATGCTGCTATCTATGACACTGATTTTCAGTGGCGTAATGGCATTAGTAGGTATGTCGACAGGTTTAGGCCAGGGCGCCTCCCTCGTTTCCAGCCTGGTAGCGATTGGCCTCTTATGGTTTGTACTACCTCGCACGGCTAACTCGTCTGCGGGTATCCCTGTACTGTTTGCAATCACCGGCCTACTGGGTTTGGGCTTAGCGCCAATGCTTAACTTCTACATGGCAATCAACCCCAGCGTTGTATCCACTGCACTGGGCGGCACGGGTGTGATATTTCTGGGCTTATCTGGCTATGCATTAACAACACGTAAAGATTTTAGCTTTATGGGTGGTTTCTTAATGGTTGGCTTAATGGTTGTGCTGGTTGCGGCATTGGCTAATATCTTCCTGCAAATGCCGGTTATGCAATTAGTCATCAGTGGCGCTATCGTAATGATTATGAGCGGCCTGATTTTATATCAAACATCTGCAATTATTCATGGTGGCGAGACGAACTATATTATGGCTGCTGCTAGCCTGTTCTTATCTCTGCTTAACATGTTCCAGGCACTACTCCACTTGCTTGGTGCATTTGGTGGCGATGACTAGTTCATCACCATCAATGTAAACAGCACGCCCCGGTATATCCGGGGCGTGCTGTTTAAGGGCTACAAAAATTTATTCACACAATTGATTTTAGAGGTTAGTCATGAACTGGATGGCAATTGGCAGTGCTGTGTTAATTATTGGCATGATGGTTTTTATCTTTCCGAGCATGCGTCATGCGGTTAAAAATGCGCCTAAAGGCAGTATGGATGACTGGATGGGTTTTATAATTCCCCTGGCCGTCATTGTTGGTTTCATCATTCTCTTGATAAATATGGTTTAGTCCTTATATTAAGTCCCACTTATTAAGGGTTTATATTTTTCTATTTGCCTTTAAAATAGCCGCACACTGTAACTAATCGAGATTTACATGCAAGAAGAACATCCTTTTGCCCCCTTTATCCGCATTTTAGGTAAAGGCAAAAACGGCTCACGCGGTTTCACACTTGATGAAGCCTACGCAGCCATGACCATGGTTTTAGAAGACAAAGTCACCGCTGAACAATTAGGTGCTTTTTTGATGTTACTGCGTGTAAAAGAAGAAACAGCAGAAGAAGTTGCAGGCTTTGTACGTGCTATTCGTCATTACCTGAAGCAAGATAAAACCCCACACGCTGATTTAGACTGGTCTTCATATGCCGGTAAACGTCGCCACTCGCCCTGGTATGTACTCAGCGCATTGCTACTCGCTGACAATGGTATTCGCGTATGTATGCACGGCGCGGAAGGTCATACACCGGGTCGTATGTATACCTCTGAAGTGCTGGCACCATTGGGCATTGAAGTCAGCGATACTCTGGATCACGCCAAAGCACAGGTAGCAAAAAATAATTTCTGCTATATGCCACTACAAACGATTAGTCAGCGCTTAAAAGACATTCTCGAACTACGTCCCTATCTTGGTCTGCGTTCACCCTTGCATACCGTGGGCCGTATGATCAATCCACTACAGGCACCCTACTCTATTCAGGCTATTTTCCACCCGGGCTACCAGGTGGTTCATCAGGAAGCGGCGAATATTATGAATGAAGAGCAAATTGCTGTATTTAAAGGCGAAGCCGGTGAAGTAGAGCGTAACCCGGATACTAAATGTACCGTGTCTTATGCTGTAGATGGCAAAACCTGGGATGAAGAATGGCAGCCCATGTTTACAAAGCGCCATGTAAAAGAAGCCAGCCTGGATGAAAAGCGCCTGCTGCCATTTTGGCGTGGTGAAGAAACAGACGAATACGCAGAAGCGGCTATTACAGGCACAACCGCTATCGCACTTCGTTTACTTAATAAAGCAGACACGCCAGAACAGGCCTTACAAATGGCACAAGATATGTGGACAAACCGAGATAAAACACGTCATTAATTCAAACCACAAGATAAAGCACGCCCTCTCCTACTGAGAGGGTAACTTTGCAATATGAAAAAACACCTCACTACTATTATTCTTGCTTTAGGCCTTGGCTTCCTTGGTGGTTACCTTGGCGGAAAAAGCAGCCTGCCTTATTCAAGCGATGCAACAATACTTCCCGCAGTAAACAGTACTCAGTTAGCAGAATATATACCTTCTGATAATTCATCTGATATCACACCAACTGAAAATATTCAGTTAGAAGTGCTGCAATACAAGGTTGCGCTATTAGAACTTCAATTTGAGGCTCTCACTCAAACGTCCGATGACAGTAAACCGCCTACAGAAAAGCTAACACACAACAGTACAGGGACATCCCTATTTAATCGCCCAGTACAACCTAACCAGGAAAATTTAATCGCCGCAGGTATCAGCACTGACGAAGCCGATAAATTGCTGCGTCGAATGAGCCAACAGGAATACAGGCGATTAGAATTACAAAATAATATTCGCCGCAATAAAGGTGCTGCATCTAATAAATATAGAGAACAGCTGCGAGAACTAAACCAAAATGAAATTTCATTACGCTCTGAATTAGGTGATGATGCTTACGATAAATATTTATTTGCTAGCCAGCAAAATAACCGCGTCAAAATTTCATCGGTTATGGCAGGCTCACCTGCTGAATCATCTGGCTTCGACAGTAATGACATTATTCTTTCTTACGATGGTCAGAAAATTTTAAACTGGGCTGATATACGCCGCCTTACGCTAGAAGGCGAGATAGGTAGCTATACCAATGTGGATGTTTTACGTAATGGTGAACGCATGAATTTAATGGTACCCAGAGGAACATTGGGGGTTCAACTGGAGCCAGTTCAACTAGATCCTGCAAAATGATATTTGCTTTATAAACTTACGTTTTTAGGCCTGGCCACTTCTTCTTAATCATTTATATCTAATCACAAACGGTAGTTTCTACCTGTAAAGCACCTAGACAACAACAGGCAAAACACCCTCACCTTTAACTGCAAATTGATCAGCCAGCCAATACCCTACAACCGCAACTAACTCATCACCGGCATACAACAATGGAATTCTATCGCGCTGCCACGAAGGGATCGCGGCTTCTTGAAACAGCGATTTCAAGGTGTGATGGCCGCTTCTCCCGGCAGGCTTAAGCAACTCACCTCCCTGTCGAAAACGGATACTCAATGGCAAAGATAAAATATCTCTTGATAATGAATAAGCATTTTCACCCAGCACTTGCTGTTCAATAATTAGCGTTTTTTCAATAGACGAAATAATTAATGGCTCACTAACCGCTAATTCAAATACCTGACTTGCATCATGTTTAATAGATTTCAAAATAAATAAACGCTCACGAAAGCGCCTCACCTCAACACCCGCCCAACTCACCAAGCTATGCGTATCATGAGATTCACCTTGTAACTGGCGAACGATTTGCATCAACACCGCTCGTGAAGGCGTGCTGTATGTGGATCGTTTTGCCCAACAACGCAACAGGTTTCTTAAACGCGCATCATCGAAGTTTTTTAGTGCAGCAACATCAAGACAGTCATCTTCAACTAATGCCGTTTGCAAATCCATATTGCCAAGTATTGTCAATAATTCCGTATTTTCTGCTTGCTGTTGCGCGAACACCGATAAGGTTTTATCCAGTGATGGCCAGCGCTCTTTTATATTAGGGATAATAGTGTGGCGTAAGTAGTTACGGTAGTAGTCTTGTTGCTGATTGGTGGGGTCGTCCACCCAGGTGAGATTATGCTGCTCAGCATAGTCTAAAATGCTCTGCTGGGTATTGCCTAATAGTGGCCGATAGTGCCAACCCGCCGAAAACACACTCAGTTCCGGCATGGCAGATAAACCAGCCGCACCTGCTCCACGGAGTAGTTGTAACAGAACGGTTTCAGATTGATCGTCCTGGTGCTGCGCTGTAAGCAAACACATATTAGCTTGAATAAGTTTCTTTAATGCTGAGTAACGTGCGCTGCGTGCCGCAGCCTCTGGGCCTTCACCTTTCTTAGGCTGGGCATCTACGCTGATCACCTGAAATGGAATGGCAAACTGCTGACATTGATAGGCGCAGTGCTTAGCCCACTCAGTTGAGATGGCTTGCAGACCATGATCAATATAAACCGCCATGACATCAAGCTTAGTGAGGTGCAATAGATGCAATAAAACCTGAGAATCTACCCCACCACTGTAGGCCAGACACCAGGTTTTAATATTGTGCTGATTGGCGAGTTGCTTTAACTGCTGAGCTAAATACTCAGCGGTAAGATCTAAATTATTCTGTGAATTGACCATAACTCATCAGACGTTGGTATCTTGCATCCAGTAGCTTATCTAAGCCCATCTGATTTAAGTTATCCAGGCTTTCTTTCAGAGCCTGACGCATATTCCGCGCAGTTGCATCGATGTCACGATAAGCACTACCCAATGGTTCATCAATGATTTGATCAATCAAACCCAGCTCTTTAAGTTTAGGTGCTGTAATACCCAGGGCTTCTGCCGCATCTTGAGCACGCTCTGCGCTCTTCCATAAAATAGAGGCACAACCTTCGGGAGAAATAACCGAGTAAGTGCTGTATTTCAGCATCATCACCTTATCACCCACACCAATCGCTAATGCACCACCAGAGCCACCTTCACCTATAACTGTGCAGATAATAGGCGTTTTAAGTGCCGCCATTTCAAACAGGTTACGTGCTATGGCTTCAGACTGACCACGCTCTTCCGCACCGATACCGGGGTATGCACCCGGTGTATCAATAAAGGTAAAGATAGGCATTTTAAAACGTTCAGCCATTTTCATTAAGCGCAACGCTTTACGATAGCCCTCTGGACGAGGCATACCAAAATTACGGCGTATTTTTTCTTTCGTGTCACGGCCTTTCTGATGACCAATCACCATCACTGGTTTGCCATCGATGCGGCCTATACCGCCGATAATGGCTTTATCATCCGCAAAAGCGCGATCACCGTGTAGCTCTTCAAAATCAGTGAATATGCGATCAATATAGTCTTGCGTGTGAGGTCTTTGCGGGTGCCTGGCTAACTGAGAGGTTTGCCATGAGGTCAATTTGCTAAAGATAGACTCTGTTAGGCCTTTGCACTTGCCTTGTAGACGAATAATTTCTTCGCCTATATTAATTTCGGTATCGTCCCCAACATAGCGGAGCTCTTCGATTTTCGCCTCTAACTCGGCGATCGGCTGTTCAAATTCCAGGAAGTTTGGATTCATACTAATCTTACTAATAGTTCGCCCTAAAATAGCGGCATGACAACAAATATACAGATTGTAATGATACCCTGCAATGGCATTGCAACCAAGCAACATTATTGCTTTTCAAAACAATATTGCTGAAAATACAGCAATATCGCAACCTAATCAAAACCCAGCTCTAGCCAATACCATTTAAACAGAGCGGACATAATACGGACAAAAAAATCATAATTGACGACTATATCACCTAACATTCAAAAACCCTGTGCTACTATTAACTGTACCTGGTTTGTATCTATGGACGCCCACTTAATTATGGAAAATAAACTCCCACGAGTGGGCAATGTGTTAATAGCCGATGATGATCCATCCATATTATTACTGCTACGGCATATACTCACCGAGGATAACTACGACGTTGCAGAAGCCAGTTCAGGCCTCGAAGCGATAGAACTCTGCAGAGAGTTTACCTACGATCTCGCTATTCTTGATTTTGTAATGCCCGATGTTGATGGAATAACAGCCTGCAAAGAAATTAGCTTTCAAATATCAAACCCGCCACCCATACTCATTATTACCTCTCTCGATGATGATGCATCTGTGAACCATGCATTTAATGCCGGCGCCGTTGACTACATTACAAAACCTATTAACTGGTCAGTATTTAAGCAACGAGTAAAACGCATTGTTATGGGCGAACAAAGCAGGCAAAAAGTACGTCGACTTGAATACCACGATGCCCTCACCAGCTTACCAAACCGCACATTGTTATTGGACAGGCTAGAATCTGCGATCTTAAGAGCACAACGTAACGAAGATATGATAGCGCTTTTAATGGTTGATATAGATAACCTGAAACTTATCAATGAAACATTGGGGCACCATAACGGCGACAAGATAATACAATCTGTTGCCTCACGTTTAAGCAATACCATTCGTGATACAGACACACTCTCACGCAGTGGTGGCGATGAATTTAGTATGATCATTGAAAACATCAATCATTTGGCCGATGTCGGTGTTATGGCGGCAAAATTTTCTCAAGCCATTGAGCACAAAATAACGATTCAAGATCAGGAGATACACGTCAAAGCCAGCATTGGTGTCAGCGTTTACCCTCAAGATGGCACGAATATTGGTAGTCTACTTAGCCATGCCGATGCCGCTCTTTATAGAGCCAAAGATAAGGGCGGCAACGCTTATGAATTCTATTCACCTGAACTCGGCAAAAAAGCGAATCGTCGATTAAGCCTGGAAAACAATTTACGCAAGGCGATTGAAAATGATCAACTGGTTGTTTATTACCAGCCAAAGGTCAATCTTTCTACTGGTATCGCTGACGGAATGGAAGCACTGGTTCGTTGGGACCATCCAGAGCAAGGCATTATTCCACCTGATGAATTTATTCCGATTGCAGAAGAAACGGGCTTAATCATTCCATTAGGACTACAGGTGATTGAAAAATCCTGTACACAATTTAAAAAATGGCTAGATGCCAGTGTTCCTGTTAATAATATTTCTATTAATGTATCGGCTAGACAATTTAGAGAACAGGATCTGGTTAGCACATTTAAAAAATGCCTAAGTCAACATCAGTTAGATGCAAGTAATATTGAGCTAGAATTGACCGAGAGCACATTACTTAAGAACGAAGACAACGCAAAAAAAATATTAAATCAGTTACATGATATGGGCATAACAATTTCTATTGATGACTTTGGAACCGGTTATGCCTCCCTCGCTTATTTAAAACGCTTACCTATCGACATTTTAAAAATTGACCGCAGTTTTACGGACGGCATACTACATGACCCAGACGATATCGCCATTGTAAAGGCCATCTACGGTCTGGCTAGAGGCCTGGGCTTAAAGCTGGTTGCTGAAGGCATTGAAACGAATGAGCAATTAATAAAATTAACAGAAATGGGCGTTGATTACGGACAGGGTTATTTTTGGAGCCCACCTTTACCCTCTGATCAATACCTTAACCTGTTAGAAAAATTAGCCCAATAAAACATCGAGCTTATTGCAACAGATACTGAATGGTAAATTCAATCTTTCGTGGCACGCCTAACTCTACTGGTGGTAACGGCAAAGGAATGGCGTTTTTCACTGCCTGCTGTGTAGCACGCCGCAATACAGAACGTCCGCCTGCAACTTGCAGCGCGCGTATACTGCCATCCGCCATTAATTCAAAGGATACTTGAACATCACCTTCAATTCCTCGACTGCGCGCAGATCGTGGATAAAATTTTTGATTTTCTATGTGAGCCAATAACAGTTGTATGTATGCTTTTTTCTTACTTATAAGCCATGCGGGCCTGTTATTAGACAACTGACCCTGGCTTTGAGGTGTAAGCTGAACTAATTGTTGATCTACTTTAACAACTTTAGGTTTTTTTATTTTTTGCTTATTTTTTGATTTAGCAACTAATGGGTTATCTTCTATTATCGGTGCAGATTTTAGAATACTTTCTGTTTTTATAGCAGGCTGCTGGTAAAAGTTTAAACGCGTAATTAAAGGCACTTTACCTTCACTCGCATTTTCTACGCCAGGCCGTTCACCCAACTGAATAAATAAACTGGCATGTAATATCAGTGATAAACCTATACCCGCCAACCATATCATATATTCTCGACTGATCATTTTTTCTCTGTAACAATATCTACGCCACTCGCGCCAGCTTTGCGTGCCATATCCAGCACTTCAACTGCTTTACCAAAATCAACGGCCTGATCACCTTTAATACGCACATTTTTTTCAGATGCTGTCGATAAATCTATGCGAAGTCGTGTTTCCAAATTTTTCAATGAGATAACATCATTTTTATATTTTATTTTTCCATCCGCATTAATAATGATTTCCAACTCATTATCTTCGCTCAAAGACTCTCCTGTTTTAGCTTTGGGCAAATCAATCTCTAAACTTTCCTGCTTAACAAAGTGCGATGTCAACATGAAAAAAATTAACAATAAAAAGACGATATCAATTAGTGGCGTTAAATTAGCTATGTGACTACTACGTCTATATCCATCAAACTGCATGCATTGCGCCTTTATGGTGGTGAGGCGTTTCCGCTGCATCTTGCGCATGCTTTTTATGAGGCAAGCATTCAAGCATCATCATCGCATAACGTCGCATATTGTGCGCTCGTCGATCAGCCATACCTTGCAGAAAATGCAACAGCAACAACACAGGAATAGATACTGCCAGTCCTACGCCAGTCGTTAACATCGCTTCCCATATACCACCTGCCAGCGCTTGAGAATCCACATGACCTCCGGCTATTTCGATGACCATGAAAGCTTTAATCATGCCGATAATGGTGCCCAACAAGCCCAGCAAGGGGGCCGTATTTCCTAATATAGACAGGGTGCGAAAACCACGTTCCATACGCTGCAGTTCCATAGAACCCAAACGTGATGCCACACTTTCTAAATTTCTTATACCTTTTTTCCAGGCTTGAAATATCCCCTGCATGACGCCAGCTTCGGGACCTTTTAATTTCTCTAACTGTTGATCAGCATCGCCTAAGTTAAAACCATTCTCAAATAGCTCATCACTATTTTTTGCTGGTTTTCCCATTAATGAGAAGTGCAGAAAGCGTTCAATAATAATCGCCAGGGCGACACCCGAGTAGATAAATAAAACCCAAACAATAACACCCCCTTTATTGAATAACTCTATTATTGTCATAATGTTTTAAGCCCCGAATTTTTTATATCTTGCGCAAAAAATTGTATTAGCTGTTGTTGATGTAATTTCCCGCTAACAGAAAGTCGTGAATGATCTTGTTTATAAAAGTAACTACGTGGTAATTCACCATACCAGCCTGGATCAATTGAATAGCGTAAGTGCTGAAACGAATCGTCAAACACCCATTGATTTACATTTTGCAATCCATATTGAGTTATAAGTTGTGTTATTTCATTTGACTGACTCATGCTATCTGTCGATATCAAGACTAATTTATGCTGTGGATATTGCTGATGAAATTCACCCAATATCTTTAACTCTTTCATACACGGTGCACAGTCTATCGACCACAGCACCATTAGAAACGACTGCTGCTTATTTTGTTGTAGAATCTGTTGATAGCTATCTAGCTTGAAATGACTGGGCTGCTGCACAGCATGAGCACCGGATATAAACACCAGTGCCCAGACTAAAACCGAATAAAATAATTTAATTTTTTTCATTCTGATATTGGCATTAATTGAAACCCATCATCAACTGTCTGCCACTGAACAAAAACCTGCAGTCCATTCGACACTAAGAACGGATAATCCCCATTTTTAGCCATAGCCAGTTTCTCAGGCTTTAGCCAACTAACACCTGCATCATTAGAATGCTGCATCCAGATACTTTCTTGTTTGCCATCAAACTGCTTCCACACCAGCCAAACTTTATCTCCTTTATTCAAAACATTAGGATGTGAAGCCGCCGCATTATAATCACCGAAATTTATCGCTTTTTCATATGTAGCATTTTGATTTCGTCGCGTATAAAACAAGCCGTGATGATCAGCGGCATTATCAAACCAGGTTAAATGATACACACCATTCTCAGCCACTGACATATCTGGACCATGATGCGGACAGGCATCCACCTGCCAATTATCAAAACTTACGCGCTCAATTTTTCCTGCTTGCTCCTTATCTATAAATTTAACCAGTGAATGATCACGGGTGTTTTTATCATAAATATTTCGCCACAATATCACCGGTAACTGCTCGTCCATTTTCATAACAACACGGCAACACTCACAGCTATGATCAATTATTTTTCGATTTGCTTTGAATGTCTTCCCAGCATCGTCAGACCAGGTATAATACAAGGCCGCACCATGATATTTATCGCCCTCTTTTTTCGCCCGATCACGCTCACGTTTATCTAGCCATGATAAATACACGTCACCTTTGTCATTTATCGCCAGGGCCTCAAACCGATGGCCGCTGACATTTAAGTCATCATTGACAATAACGGGTTCAGAAAAGCGCTCGCCACCATCACTTGAATAACTGAAACGTATGTGCCCGGTAAAACGCTTTTCTAATGATTTAGTCCACGACACATAAATATCATTTTTTTTGCCTACAACAATTTTCGGCCTGTTTTCACCCCTTGCGGATATCGCTTCGGGTGTACGATTCACCACGACTGGTGCAGAGAATATTTTTCCTAAATCATCGGAATAATTAACATATACATGACCCGCGTATGCCCATGCTAACCACAAACGATTATTCTGATCGAATACCGCAGAGGGTGCCTGCGCACAGCGCAGACTCGCAGGTTGCGACGGACCCATACAGTTAACATTAACTGCAGCGGATTCATTGTGAGACACACTGGCCTGACAAATAAATGCCTTAGCCAGGAGTAAAACAGCCAAAAATATTTTCATCAAAATTTGTAATCCACTCCAGCGTAAAGTGTGCGCGGCATACCCGGTGCTAACTCATTATTACCACGGCTAATACTGGCTGCTGTAGCATAACGCTCATCACGCAAATTAATAACACGTGCAAAAAGATTCAGCTGCTTATCAATACGCTGATTAAAGCGCAGGTTATAAATATCATGCCCGTCATACTTGCCTGTGTTCGTTTGATCCATCCAGTAATCACCCAGATGAACCCATTCTAACTCTACGCGACCACCATTGAGTACTGCAGGTTTATAGGTAATACGCATATTCGCAATCACTCTAGGTGCAGACTCAATTTCGTTACCACTGAAGTCAATATTTTTATGTATCCAATCTTCATAAAAATGCTTTGCATAAGAATAATTCATCGCTAATTGCAACGTTTCTGTTACTTTACCATCGGCCATGAACTCTATACCTTGATGTGAAGTTTCACCCGCATTCACTGTCGTTGTATCATCGGAAAGCGCATCCTTAAAACTAACCAGGTCATCTTTAACACGCATATTATAAATTGAAATTTCATATTTCCAGTTTTCATTTTTATGACCACGTATACCCACTTCTACGCTGTCTGCTTTTACTGCATCGAGGTCTAATGACTCGGCATTACTGCCCGGACGAAACAACTGGCTTTCCGAAGGCGCACGAAAAGCATGGCGATATGAAACAAACCCATTCAGCTGTTTATTAAACTCATAGGCCGCTCCCAGTTTTGGGCTAACATGCGAGAAATCAACACGGGTGTTTGATGGGTGATTATATGTTGCAGCACGCAGCATACTCGCAGGAGAAACACTCAACAGACCATCCGCCATTTGATTATTGTAATCATATTCAAAATAATCATAACGTAAGCCTGCTGTCATGCGCCATTTATCCGCAGGTGATATTTCTACATGCACATAAGGTGACAGCGCAGTGTAATTTACAGCGTAGTTGTAAATCACATCTTCCACTGTAAATGATGTATATACACCATCAGTATCTTTAAATGCATCGATGCTATTTTCCAGACGCTTGCCTGATGTGTAATCAATATCTGCACCAACAATTACACGCGTGCGCTTAGCTGCAAAATCCATACGGTATTTTGCTAACATGCCAAATGAATTACTCGTCGTTTGTTGTACACCGGGGTCATAAGCCAGTGACCAGTTAGGCATATAATCCATAAAGTTATGTCGCACATAAGGCGTTAAACTTAACAGGGTTGTACGGTCTTCTTTTTCATAGGCGCTAGATAAACGTAGCGCCTGCACTTCACGATATGAAATGGGATAATAATTTGCTGTAGGATTATTTAGGTAATCAGCTGCAGATAAACGTGAAGTACCCGCAACTTGCTGATCAATATTCGATGCAGACAACACGGTTTTAAATGACCCACCGTTATCTGTAAATCTATCCCAACGCAGAGTGGCACTTTGCCGATCATATTCTGTGTTATCACGCCAGCCATCTGTACTGGTGATATTTAAATCGCCACGCAGGCCATCATCGCCCCAGCTGTTACCACCACTTAATAACAATCGTTTCCAGCCATGCTCAGCGGCCTCTACGGATAAATCAGCTTCCGCTTGCAGCGGTGCCGGGCGTGTTAACACATTAATCACCCCGCCAATTGCATCACTGCCATACAATGATGTACCCGGACCTTTTGTGATTTCTACGCCAGCAGCCTGCGGAATATTTACCTCGTATAGGGCATTGTGGTTAAAGAAACCGGTAGAACGTGTTGGGATGCCATCTTCTAAATAAAGGTACACCGCCTTGGTGGTAATGGGCTGGCGAATAGCCGTCATGTGACCTTCGCCATTGGTCACATTCACATGCACACCAGCCACGCGCTCCATTATTTCAGCAGGGTGCGCAGGGTGAGTATCTTGAATTGCCTGCTGCCGAATGGAGCCTGTTGTTTCTGCTGTTTCTGCTCGAGGTGTTTCTTCGCGCGTACCGGTGACTGTAATGGTTCCACTGCTAATCTCAGCACTTTGTGCGAGCGTTGTAGACAGTGATGCACAAATTAAAAATAAAACTGAACTGGATAAAAACTTACGCTGCGCTGGTTCCTGCATTACGTCTCCGAGCATTATTTAACAAATAAATAACTCTTAGTAATGCAACAACTACACCAACACATAATCTATTGAATTCTATAATTTTTTTAATCACGCAATTGAATAACTGGGTGATTCAGCACAAAGAGTGTGTCATATGACACACCTTAAGAAGCCGCCGCAATTAAATTCCACTTTATTATGTATTAACACACTCGCGCAACAACATGGTTGCAAATGCGCCGGAGGATAAATCAAAACTTAATTCAAGCACCCCATTATTTATCTCCCAACTTAAATTATTCGGCATTAGGCGTAATGCGCGTCTTTCCTGATTTAAACGAGCAGATTCCAGACCTTCTGCCAACGACTTAAACTCATCTGCTATAGACCGCTCCACTGTAAAGGTCTCCGCCGTTGCCATGCTTTCACCCTCACCCCATAAACAGCCGGTTAAATTAATTTCCGCATGAGCTAAGCGCGCCTTAATTTCATCACTAATGTCTTCGGCAAAACAGGCTGATTTTCCATTCAGCATAAACACATCGCCCTGTATTGGCTCTAACCAGTTACCTTGTTGAATACGCTGTGACAGTACCTGATTAAAAATCCATGAGCGTGCAGATGACAAATACAATCCTCGGTGCTGCTTCTTGAGTTTCTTTAATTCACCTCTAAACATTTTTTCCGCTTTAAACAGATTACCCATGTCACGGCCAAATCTCTGCTCACCGTAGTAGTTAGGCACACCGCACTGTTTAATATTTTGCAGCTTATCGTCTATTTCAGCTACATCACCTTTTAATTCTGTAATACGTAACTGAAATCGATTGCCACTCAAGGCACCACGTTTGAGTTTTCGATCGTGACGGTTCTGTTCAAGTATTTTAAATTCGTCACTGATTAAACTGGAAAAATCAGGGTCTTCCATTCCAGGCAGGTGCAAACTAAACCACTGCGTGGTAATAGCATGCCGATCTTTCATACCAGCGTAGCTAACCGCCATTGACTTAAGGCCCGCATGCCTGGCCAATTGCTGCGCAACCCAATCGGTGTTACTGCCATTTTTTTCAATTTTCAGCCACAGATGCTCACCCATACCTGACGTTTGTACAGGCATAATCTCATCGACTTTAAAGTCTGAATTTTGCGCCTTTAAATGACCGCTCGTCGTCGGCTTAGCATAGGCATAAGCCAGGGTCTGAAAATCGTATTGCATAAAATTTCTTTTTAAAACATTAACCTATGAATCATAACACGGGGTGCATAAGGCGAAAATGACATTGTTACAAAATTAATACAATCATCTAACTAATAAACAATTTGACAAGTTTTGACGTTTAGTCATATTCTTCCGCCATGCTCGAAAATTCCAATAACAACCCAAAACCAATGTCACGCAAACAGCGAGAACTATTTGAACGCGAACAACTTATTCTCGATACAGCACAACAGATTCTCCAACAGGAAGGGCTTCAAGGCCTAACGATGGATCGTGTTGCTGCGGAAATAGAATATTCAAAAGGCACGGTTTACAACCACTTCAGCAGTAAAGAAGAAATTATCAGCGGCATTGGCTGCCGTTGCATGAATAGATTAATCGAGATGTTTAGTCGGGCAAAAAACTATGCAGGTAGCCATCGTGAGCGCATTGCAGCAATAGGTATTGCACATAGCCTATACGCGCAACTCCACCCGGCAGAGTTACAAAATATGCAGCTTATAAAATCATCCGCCGTTAGAGAAAAAGTCTCCGCTGAGAAACAGCAGGAATTATTACAACTTGAACAGCAGGTCACTGGCGTAGTACTGGAAATCGTTCATGATGCCATGAAACAGGGAGACATTCCTAACGATCAAACGTACTTACCCGACGGTATCATGCTGGGTTTATGGAGCATGGGCTATGGCTCCAACTTATTGCATATGTCTGGTATCCCTTTTGATCAATTAGGCATACAACAGCCACTTGAAATGATGTGGATCAACAGCCACAAATTGCTCGACAGCTACCAATGGCAACCGCTTAGTAGCACCTTTGATATTCATGACTTAAAAGAAAAACTCTGCGCTGAGATATTTGCAGAGGAAGTAAATGAACTAAAACAATTGACTAATCAGGAGAATAATCATGCTCGTTAGATACACTGAATGGATTTTAAAGTGGCGTTACCTGGTAATAATTCTAGCGCTAGTGATGGTTGGATTCATTGGTAGCGGCGCACCCAAGCTAATGCCCTTCTCAAATGATTACCGTGTTTTTTTCAGCGATGATAATCCACAGTTAAATGCATTTGAAAATATGCAAAACACCTATACCAAAGATGACAATGTACTGTTTGTAATCTCCCCCCAAAATGGCAATGTATTTACCCCAGAAACCCTTTCAGCCATTCAAAGCATCACACAAAAAGCCTGGCAAATACCCCACTCTATTCGAGTCGACTCTGTGACCAACTTTCAACACACCTATGCAGAAGAGGATGATTTAATTGTTGATGATCTGGTTCTCGACACAGATGCCTTAAGCGCCGAAGACCTAAGCTATATAAAACAGGTTGCACTAAAAGAACCACAACTAGCTAAACGCCTGGTCTCTGCCGATGCAGCGCATACCGGTATTAATGTAACTATACAGTTACCCGGTGTTGATCAAATGATGGAAAATCCTGCTACGGTTGCTTATGCACGCATGATGCTGGCTGAAGCCAAAGCAAACTACCCAGAAATAGATTTTCGTTTAGCGGGCATGGCAATGATGAACAATGCCTTTCCCGAGGCTAGTCAGGCCGATGGGAAAACCTTAATTCCCATAGCATTTGGCGTCATAATTGTTGTTTTATTATTATTACTCAAAGGCTTTAGTGGCACAGCCGCTACGGTTATATTGGTGCTCTGCTCAATCGTAATTGGCATGGGCATGGGCGGACATACCGGTATTAAATTAACCCCGCCATCCGCCTCTGCGCCGATTATTATTTTAACCATTGCCATTGCAGGTGCCGTACATTTACTGGTTACCATGCTACAGGAAATTCACCGTGGCATGAGTAAACACGATGCCATTGTAGAAAGTATGCGAGTTAACTTTACACCTATTTTTCTCACCAGTATTACCACGGCATTAGGCTTCTTAAGCCTTAACTCTAGCGATGCGCCTCCGTTTGGTGATTTAGGCAATATGTCTACCTACGGTGTCATTGGTGCCTTTATTTTAACCGTCACGTTTTTACCCGCCATCATGTTTATCTTACCCATTAAGGCTAAACACTTTGTAGCTGGTACTGGTGCCATGGAAAAAATAGGTGACTTTGTTGTAGAGAAACGCACAACATTGCTGACATCACTTACACTGCTTGTTGTATTTTTTGTTGCCATGATTCCACAAAATAAACTCAACGATGTATTTGTAAACTACTTTGATGAATCGGTAGAATTTAGACGTGATACAGACTTCACTACCGAGAACTTAACGGGCACTTATACGATTGCCTATTCCCTTAATAGTGGCGAGAAAGAAGGCGTCAGCCGTCCTGATTTTTTGGCACAGGTGGAAAAATTTTCAGACTGGTACAAACAGCAGCCAGAAACCATTCATGTAAGCAGCATTACCGATACATTTAAACGCTTAAACAAAAATATGCATGGGGATGATGAAGCATTTTATAAACTGCCCGACAGTCGAGAACTCGCTGCACAATACTTATTGCTTTATGAAATGTCATTACCGTATGGCTTAGATTTGAATAACCAGATTGATGTAGCCAAACAGGCGACTAAGGTAAATATTGTATTAGAAACCATTTCATCAAATGAGATACTTGCGCTAGAGCAACGCGCTAATGACTGGTTAAAACAAAACGCACCTGAATTAGTTACTGATGGTGCAAGCCCTTCCATTATGTTTGCACATATCGGCAAGCGTAACATTATCAGCATGCTCACCGGTACAACCGTTGCACTGGTACTGATTTCACTGGTTCTTATCCTTGCACTGCGTTCGGTTAAATACGGATTAATTAGCTTAATACCTAATTTATTCCCTGCCGCTTCCGCCTTTGGTATTTGGGGATTAGTGGTGGGCGAAGTTGGGCTTGCACTGTCAATTGTTACCGCAATGACCTTAGGCATTGTGGTTGATGATACGGTTCACTTTATCAGCAAGTATATACGTGCGCGTAAAGAAAAAGGCCTGGATAGCGAACAGGCCGTGCGTTACGCATTCAAAAATGTAGGTGTCGCCTTATGGGTTACGTCTCTGGTACTGGTCGCTGGATTTATGATACTTGCACAATCATCATTTGAATTAAATGCAGGCATGGGACTAATGACCAGTATTATTATTGCCATTGCATTAGTGCTAGATTTTCTATTACTACCCCCTTTATTAATGGCCATAGATGGTAAAAATAAAGCATCATCTGACGTAAAATCAGTTTAAGGAATAATGACTATGAAAAATACATTTACACTTAAAAACATTATCGGCTCACTCGTTTTATTAAGCTGTTTATCACCTGTATTAGCCTTTGCTGACGCCGCCGCACGTGGGCTTGAAATTGCCACAGAAGCTGATCGTAGAGACACAGGTTTTGTTGATTCTACGGCGCAGATGATAATGGAATTAAAAAATAAGCAAGGCCAGACCAGCACGCGCCAGGTTAGAGCAAAAACACTGGAAGTAATCGGTGATGGTGACAAGAGTTTATCCATATTCGATACGCCTGCAGATATCAAAGGTACCGCATCACTTAACTACTCACATGCATTAGAACCTGATGAGCAATGGTTATATCTACCTGCGCTTAAACGCGTAAAACGAATTAGCTCGAAAAACAAGTCCGGTCCATTTATGGGTAGCGAATTTGCTTATGAAGATATTTCTTCACAGGAAATAGATAAATATACCTATAAATACATTAAAGATGAAATCTTCAACGGTATCGATAGTTTTGTAGTTGAGCGCTATCCTGCCTATAAACATTCTGGTTACACGCGTCAGGTAGCATGGATAAACAAGCAGGAATATCGCGCAGAAAAAATTGATTTTTATGATCGTAAAAACACTCTGCTAAAGACACTAACTTACTCTGGTTATCAGAAATATCTGGATAAGTTCTGGCGCGCCGATGTTATGCATATGGTTAATCATCAAACAGGCAAGTCAACCACACTGACCTGGAGTAACTATCGGTTCCAAACAGGCCTTACTGATAAAGACTTTAATCGTAATAGCTTAAAACGCGCCAGATAACCAATAGCCGGAAGCTATACAGATAACACTGATTATTTTATGAATCTCTATTTACGCCTACTATTACTGTTTATTAAATCTACATGGAAACCAAAACTGAGCATTATTGATAAATCAGTATTGAAGTTTCGGGTTCTACCAAATGATCTGGATATTAATATGCACATGAATAATGGGCGTTTTAATAGCATTATGGATTTAGGTCGTGTAGATATAATGCAGCGCACTGGCCTTTTAAAACTGGTTTACAGCAAAGGCTGGTTCGGTGTAGTAGGCACTATCCATACACACTTCAGACGTCCCTTAAAACTATTTCAAGCCTATGAACTACATAGCCAAATTATTTATTGGGATGAAAAGTGGACATGGATAGAGCATAAAATGTTCAGCAAAGACAAATTAATCTGCCATGCACTCGTACAAACATTAATTCGTGGCAAGGGTGAAAATATTCCCAATGCACAACTGCAAAAATTAATGGGGCATAATATTTCATCGCCGCCTATAACAGCAGATATTGCACATCTGGAAAGTTTCGGAACATCACCATGAAATTTATTCAGTTACTGTTTCCACTCTCAATATTAAGCCTGCTGAGTTTCCCGTTACATGCAGATTGGTCGGGTAATGTAACGCTGCAAGATCGCTATTTTATAAATGACGCGCTTTCAACTAATTCATCACAGCATAATAATTACTTATCTGTATCTTCAGAGATCGAGTTCTATGAGGCCTGGGATAATTCAAGCATTAACATTACGCCTTTTATACGTGTAGACCAATACGACGAAGAACGTACGCACGGTGATTTAAGAGAAATGTATTATCAACAGACATTTGATACATGGGAATTACGCCTGGGTATTAGCAAAGTTTACTGGGGGGTGACTGAATCCCAGCATCTGGTCGATGTAATCAATCAAACAGACAGTATTGAAAGTGTTGATGGCGAAGATAAACTCGGACAGCCAATGGTAAAGGCAAGCTTTGAACAAGACTGGGGTACCGTAGATGTATTTATTTTACCCTATTTTAGAGAACGTACCTTTCAGGGCATTGAAGGTCGGCCTCGCACATCACTTGTTGTCGACACTAATCAAGCCAGTTACGAATCATCCAGTGAAGAACAACATGTAGATTATGCCCTACGCTGGTTTAAATATTTTGGTGATCTTGAAATTGGACTGTCCTATTTTAACGGGACAAGTCGAGAACCCTTATTAACATTGGGTAGCAGTAATGGCTCTCCTGTATTAACGCCCTATTACCCTTTAATGCAACAAGCCGGTTTAGACGCACAGTTAACGACTGAAGAGTGGTTATGGAAATTAGAAATTATTGCGCGAGATTGGCAGACTTTTGATAACAGCAATACACAGTTAATAGAGCAGAGCTTTGTCGCACTCACTGGCGGTTTTGAATACACCTTTGTTGGCATTGCAGAGTCTGATGCCGATTTAGGCCTGGTGGCTGAATATCTATACGACGATCGCAACAAACAGGCCAGCAGTTTTTTCCAAAATGATGTATTGATAGGTTTACGTTTAGCAATGAATGATGCAGCTTCGAGTGAAGCTTTACTCGGTGTTATTTATGACCTGGATTATCAGGAATACCTGATAAGCTTAGAAGCAAGTCGACGCTTTGCTGAAAGCTGGACAGCATCATTAGAAATACGCGCATTTAATAAAATAGACAATAGCAGTTTACTTAATAGCATTGCCAAAGATGACTTTGTGCAGCTAGATATTGCTTATTACTTCTAGGCTAAATACCGAACACCAATACGATAACCCTTAACATGATATTGCCTTTCATAGCTACTATGTAGCTCTGTCGCATTATCTAGCATCGAAATTTCACCTGTATTTTCAGGCTCATCCCAGCGCTGTTCAATCATCAATTGATCAATAAATTCAGTTAAATCCGCCTGCCTAAAAATTTCGAATGACTGATTAATTCCCTTTGTGACATTGGGATCAATTAAGCTCTCTTTTACTCCCTGCAAATAACCAACAATAGATGCAATAAATAATGTAGACGATTTTCTAGGATGCCGTTGCTCTTCATCAAAAGGGTCACGCGTATAGGCAGAGTAGCGAGTTGGCATGCCAATATTTCTATCAATGTGGAAATTTAAATGCGGAAAACGATTTCTTTGCATCACCTGACGATGCTTAGGAGACAGGTAAGCATTTTTTAAAATGACCGGTCCCGCCTGTTGCATTAATTCCTTCAGGCCGGGCTCTAATACCTGCTCATCATTATGTATATCTATTTGTAAAGGCTGTTCAAATGTTATGAGTGTGCCATAGTGCTCATATATAGGACTGACTTCAGATTTTCTACAATAGTTATCAATATTATTATTGATAATGTTTTTATAATGCGCAGCAACGATATTTTTATAATTTGGAATCGCCATTTTTGCAATATAGTTTACACCCGCGTAATTACCCTCCATTTCTTTACTTGCAGTATTGAGTAATTTTTGCATCCAGGATCTATTAAAGTGTGACGATAGCATATTTAAAATATCTCCAGCATTAAATGCTGCTAAGAATTGTAAAACCTCATTTTTTATACTACTATTTTCAGCACAAATGTACACCTTTACTTCATTCGAGCAGAGCTAATTTAAACCCATGAAAATAGACCAGCCTGACGAAGACTTTGTTGATATTGCTCAAGTTAAACTTGAGCTACAAAAATTCATTAATCAGAAAGAACCCTGGCAAGTTCCTCCATGCCCTAACTGCACAGTACACACGCAAAAAAAATGCACGCCTGAATGTGAAGATGCTGCTATAGCACTCTCAATTGACCCCGTTTTATACCCCATAGAAAAAAACGTTGTAGCGTTGGTTTATGAACTTAATGCGACTCGTTTATTTAAAAGCTGTTGGTCCTGCGAAGGACACATGAAAGACGGCAATGTATTATGGAAGGTACCTCAGGTATGCTTCTATTCACAAGCTGCTATTTACCCAAAACTCATTTCATCCTATTTAGGAAAACTATTTATAAGAAAAAAAATAACTTACCAATGGAATATTTTTCTATCTGAAATATCACAATCAATTTATCCTACTTACTGCATACGCCCTGATTTAAACACTGAAAATGAGCCCCATCTTGGCGAACTACAGAAAGATTTACTGGCAATAGCAAACAGGCTGCACTTACAACTCAAAAATGAGGCTACAGAACTGCTTAAATCTATGAGTTAATATATAGGGAATATATGAACAACAAATAGTACTCATAAACAGCATATCAATAAAAAACTAGAAGTGCTGTAGATAGAATCACGGGCATCAATTATCTACTTGAGTTCCAAATTTTAGCCACTGCTCTATCACTACCCACTGAAGCAATTAATAAACTTAACAAACCAACACTGCCGAACACAATCACGGGTATAAAATAGCCCAGCTCTTCTCCCTGGGCAAACCAGAAAACCAATGCAGCCAACCCAGTAAAAATACAGCCAAATGCTAATAATATTTTACGCTGAGAAGGTTTATATTCATATGCCTCAGACCCTGACTCAAATTGTTTTAATATCGGCATGCATAAACTACGTAATGTATTTTTAACTGACATCAAATAACCAGATATTGTTTATATAAAACTTGAGACTACACTAATCTATTTTTTATTGTAATGTATAAAATTATATTGTCTTATATAATAATCACCATTAAATATCGCTTAAATAGCATGACAAAGCCAATTAGGCTATATATATTTGATATTTGCAACAAATTACCTGGAACAGCCACCAAAGGACAGTCAAATGACAAAATATATTCTGCTCTTCTTAACGAGCCTAATTTTCACATCCACGCTTCATGCAAAAATAATCACCGAAGCCGTCACTTATACAGATGCAGGCGCTGAATATACCAGCTATGTAAGCTATGATGACAGTATAAAAACCAAACGTCCTGGAATTCTGGTCGTGCATGAATGGTGGGGGCTTGATGACTATGTGAAGCGACGCGCCGAGATGTTAGCCAAATTAGGTTACGTCGCGTTTGCCGTCGATATGTACGGCACGGGAAAAGTTACCGATAAAGCAGAACAAGCCAAGGAATGGATGACAGAGGTCACCACCGATGTCGAGTGGTGGCGAGAACGGGCTATTGTAGGCATTAACTATTTGAAAAAACATAAATTGGTGGCTGCTAATAAAATAGCCGCTATTGGCTATTGCTTTGGTGGCGGCACGGTTTTACAGCTTGCTTATAGCGGTATTGATATAAGGGGTATTGTCAGTTTTCATGGTTCGCTACCTATTGCCGATGAAAGCAGTTTTGGAAACATTAAAGCCCAGATGTTAATTGCTCATGGCAATGCAGATCCCTTTATTCCGCGTGAAATTGTCACCAAGTTTCAAGACACACTGGATAAGGCCAATGCCAACTGGAGTATGATTACCTACGGCAATGTGCGGCATAGTTTCACTAACCCCAAATCAGATAGCCGAGGGATGGATGCTTTGAAATATAACAAAAAGGCGGATGAGAATTCCTGGCAGGCTATGCAGGTATTTTTCAATAAGATATTTAATAACTAATCTTCAAGCTTTACTAAAAGATTAATGCATAAAAAAGGCACTGTATATTCAGCGCCTTTTTTATCATTTTTAACTAATTATTTTTAATTTAAAAAAGAACGTGGTTTTTTTACTGGGCACCGAAGAAAAGCCAATTTCACCATGATGCGCATCTATTATGTGCTTACTAATATTTAAACCTAAACCTGTGCCTGGGAGTTTTTGATATTCGGAATCACTTAACTGTTGAAATTTCATAAACAATTTGTGCTGATGTTCTTCCGCTATACCTTCACCGTAATCTGTCACATTTAATTTTGCATAATCACCTTGCACATCAATACTAATAGTTATTTGACCTTTATCACTGGAAAATTTAGCTGAGTTTGAAATAAAGTTTGAAATCACTTGCAATAAACGTTGCTCATCTGCATTAACTAAAATGCATTTAATATCGTTAGAAACCTCTAAATTTGCCTGGCAAGTACAACGTTCAATATAGGAAGCATTAAGTTGTAACGACTGTTGTGCAAGTTCGACTAAGTTCACACTAGTAAAGTGCATTTCAAGTTTGCCCGCTTCCATTTTAGCCAAATCAAGAATATCGTTAACAATAACCAGTAACTGGTCTGCATTTCTTACGGCTATATTCATCATTGGCTTCATGGCTTCATTTAAGCTTTCTGACTGATAGTTGAGTATATCTAAGGACCCTTTTAATGATGTTAGTGGGGTGCGTAATTCATGACTTACCATCGACAAAAATTCATCTTTGGCCTTATCTAAATACTGCATTTCTTTTAATTTAAGCCGTAGCTGAAGTTGCGATACTACTTGTCTGGCAAGAGCTGCGAGCGATTCTTTTTGCTCGCCTGTTATACTACGAGCATGATTATCGATAACACATAAGGTTCCTATGCGAATATTGCTGTCCATTATGAGTGGTGCGCCCGCATAAAATTTTACATACGGAGCAGCTGTTACAAGTGGGTTATCAATGAATCGGGGATCATGGTCAGCATCTTCAATAATAAAGAGTTCATCCTGATTTATCGCATGCCCACAAAAGGCCATCTCTCGTGAAGTTTCGCTTGCATCAAGCCCATGATGTGATTTAAACCATTGGCGTGTCTCATCAATTAAGCTAACTAAGGCAATGGGCGTATCGCATATTTGTGCGGCCAAATGCGTGAGATCATCATATGCCGACTCTTCTAAGGTATCTAAGATATCTAGCTCTTTTAACCAGCGAAGCCTTTCATTTTCATTATCTGGTATTTTTCCACTAATCATACTTAATTCCCTAAACTCACCTGCACATTATCCCATATAACTTGAATTTCACTCCCCAGTGTCACTGGATCAAACGGTTTGGGTATAACTGCAATAGCACCCTGTGACATTAAATCAGCCAGTTCATTCGGCAATATTTTAGCTGTCATAAAAATTGCCGGGGTGTTTTTATACGCGTCGAGTTTTCTGATTTCCTGCAATGTACCTGGACCATCCAGCCCTGGCATCATTACGTCGAGTAGGAGCAAATCTGGCTCAAATGCTTCAATTTCGGCCAATGCCTCTATACCGCTATTACTGGTTTTTACTGTATAGCCACTAATTGCAGCTAATGCATACTCAGCAATTATCTGAATATCTTTTTGATCTTCTACATATAAGATTTTTTTAAGAGTACCCACTTCTACCTCATTTTCGGCTGTTAACAACAATAGCCTATAAAATACGTTAGCCTACTAATGCTAGTATAAATTACTGATATTACTTAAAAACACACAAAAAAAACCGGCTAATCGCCGGTTTTTTTTGATAAAACTAACATTATCTTTTACTAGCCCATTGTTACTAGCTTACTTTTTCTTAGGCATATAAATATCAGTACAGGTACCCTCTGCTACTTCCGTTGCAAAGTTTAAAGTTTCTGACAAGGTTGGATGTGGATGAATAGTCATTGCAATATCCCCCATCTCCGCACCCATCTCAATGGCTAATGCAGCTTCTGCAATTAGCTCTCCTGCATTTTTACCAAAGATACCAGCACCAACCATGCGATGGGTTTGCTTATCATACAGAACTTTGGTGATACCATTGGTAGCACCAACCGACAATGCACGACCCGATGCCGCCCATGGGAACGCACCTTTTTCGTACTCGATACCATCGGCTTTTAACTGCTCTTCTGTTTGCCCAACCCATGCAACTTCTGGGTCTGTATAACAAACTGATGGAATAACACGTGCATCGAAGAAACGCTTCTGGCCGTCGATAACTTCCGCCGCAATCTTAGCTTCATGGGTTGCTTTGTGTGCCAGCATTGGCTGCCCTACTACATCCCCAATCGCAAAAATATTATTTACGTTAGTACGCATTTGCGTATCCACTGGAATAAAGCCCTGATCGTTTACAACAACCCCAGCCTTATCAGCATCAATTAGCTTGCCATTAGGCGAACGACCGATCGCAACTAGTACGTTATCGAATGTATCTTCTGCCGGTGCTTTAGCGCCTTCGAATTTACACACAATGCCTTTTTTAGTTGCTGTTAATTCAGTGACTTTGGTGCTGGTATAAATATTTTCATAACGCTTTTTCAGTGTCTTTTCAAACGGGCGAATCAGGTCACGATCGGCACCAGGAATTAAACCAGGGCTTAATTCAACAACCGTTACCTGTGCACCTAATGCAGAATAAACCGTCGCCATTTCCAAACCAATAATACCACCACCTACCACTAATAAACGCTTAGGAATATTGTGTAGTTCTAGTGCATCGGTTGAATCCCATACGCGCTCGTCTTCCCAGGGAACAAATGGCAATTTTGTAACCGATGAACCGGCAGCAATAATACAGTTTTCAAAACCAACTATTTTCTTGCTGCCATCTGATGCCTCAACTTCAATCGTGTTTGCCGAAGTAAACTTACCAAAGCCATGCACGGTTGTCACTTTACGTTGCTTCGCCATGCCCTTAAGGCCGGTGGTTAGCTTACCGATAACTGCATCTTTATGTGCACGTAATTTATCTGTATCAATTTTTGGCTTATTAAATTTAATACCAAGCTCTTCAAATTCATTCGCTTCACTAACGACTTCTGCCACATGCAACAAAGCTTTTGAAGGTATACAACCGACGTTTAAACATACACCGCCGAGCACGTCTTCTTTTTCAATGAGTATTACATTTTTACCCAAGTCCGCTGCACGGAACGCCGCTGTATACCCACCAGGGCCTGAACCCAAGACAACCACTTCAGCAGATACATCAACATCACCTGCAAAGCTAGTAGCCGCTGGTGCTGTTTCTTTTACTGCGTCGGCTACAGGCGCTGTTGCTTTCACTGCTTCTACAGGTGCAACAACTGGTGCGGATTCCGCTGTATCCATCATGAGGATTAAAGTACCCTGTGCAATGGAGTCACCTACCGCTACTTTGATAGAGGTGATGGTGCCCGCCGCTGGCGATGGAATTTCCATTGAGGCTTTATCAGATTCAACGGTTATTAATGAATCTTCTTCTGCGACTTTGTCGCCAACGGCAACCAGTACTTCAATTATTTCTACTGAATCGAAATCACCGATATCAGGAACATGAACTTCTATTGTGCTCATAACTAAGCCTTTTCTATGCGTCATTTCTGCATGTTTTTACCAGGAGTACCGAGACTTTTTATCACTTAAGTCACTGGATTCCTGGCTTTGTAGAAATGACATTTCGATAATATTTAAATAACTCTGTGCCTTTATGCCTCGCGTCAAAGACTACAGTAATAAACGACGCGCATCCGCCAGCAAATGACTTACGTAAGTTATAAAACGCGCACCATCTGCACCGTCAACTACACGGTGATCATATGACAAGGCTAATGGACACATTAATTTCGCTTCAAATTCAGCACCATTCCAAACGGGTTTCATCTCCGCTCTGGATACACCTAAGATAGCCACTTCTGGTGCATTAACAATCGGCGTGAAATTAGTTCCACCAATTCCGCCCAGGCTAGAGATAGACATAGAACCACCTTGCATATCCGATGGCTTGAGTTTTTTATCACGTGCTTTTACAGAAATTTCACGCAGTTCTTTAGAAATTTCTACCAGTGATTTTTTATCTACATCACGAACAACCGGCACGACTAAGCCGTCTGGAGTATCAACGGCAACACCAATATTGAAATAGTTTTTCAGTATTAAGTTTTCACCACTGGGTTCTAATGATGCATTAAAACGTGGGTACTTTTTAAGCCCCGCGGCTACTGCTTTCATAATGAAAACCAGCATAGTGAACTTAACACCTTGTTTTTCGTATTCTTTATTTGACTGCTTACGGAAAGCCTCTAGTGATGTGATATCCGCTTCATTAAATTGTGTAACATGGGGAATGGTTACCCAATTACGGTGCAGGAACTTACCGGTTAGTTTATTTATTTTGCTCAGCGGTTTTATTTCAATTTCGCCAAACTGACTAAAATCGATATCTGGCATAGCTTCAACACCGAGTGCTGCACCACCATTGACTGAAGCACCGCCAGTCGACATTACTTTCTTAACAAAGGCTTGTACGTCATCTTTAACAATACGTGCACTTCGACCTGTACCACTTACCTTAGCCAAATCAACACCCAAATCACGGGCAAACTTTCTTACCGCCGGTGATGCGTGTGCATTTTTAAAACTAACTGGATTAATACTGGCTGTAGGCGATGGTTTAGTCTCAGCTTGTATTGCTGGCGTTGGAACAGGCTTTTCTACTGCGGCAGGCGCTGCCACAGGTGTTTCTTTTGCTACTTCTGCAACTGTTTCAGCGGGAGCTTCTGCACTAGAGGCCTCAACCACCACCACCACTGTACCTTGTGCAATTGAGTCACCTATATTCACCTTAATTTCTTTAACCGTGCCCGCATGACTGCTCGGAATTTCCATTGAGGCTTTATCTGATTCAACGGTAATTAATGAATCTTCTACCGCAATTTTATCGCCTACTGCAACGAGGACTTCAATAATTTCGACTGAATCGAAATCACCGATATCAGGAACTTTTACTTCGACCATTTCACTCATGGTTCCACTCCAGTTATTAACTGTTTCCTTCCGCCACCCTGTTTGCTTTTAGCCTGGGTGCAGTAACTTGAAATTTTATAAAGTCACTGGATTCCTGCCTGCGCAGGAATGACGAAATATTTAAGGTTTAAATTAACCTGTTTTTATTTGCGAACATTTACGTTCATTCACGTTATCTTTTTCTACAATACTTTTATGCCGTCGCAGGATTTGGCTTTTCAGGATTAATGCCATATTTCTCAATCGCTTCCTGAACTTTGCCCGCTGGAAACTGACCATCATCTGCCAGTGCCATTAACGCTGCAACTGCAACATACTTTGCATTTACTTCAAAGTGCTTGCGCAGTTGTGCACGTGTATCAGAACGGCCAAAGCCATCGGTGCCCAATGTTGAGTAACTTGCAGGAATCCACTTACGAATTTGCTCTGAGTAAGAACGAATATAATCCGTTGCTGCAATCACCGGGCCGCGCTTGTCTTTCATGCATTTTTCAACGTAGCTTAGGCGCTTATCGTCTAATGGGTGCAGCATGTTCCAGCGGTCAACGTCTTCGCCTTCCCGCTTTAGTTCATTAAAGCTGGTGACGCTCCAGATATCTGCATCTATAGACCAGTCTTTATCTAACAGTTCAGCGGCGGCAATGACTTCACGTAAAATGGTACCTGAGCCCATTAGCTGTACTTTCTTACGACGTTTACCGCCACCTTGTAATAAGTACATGCCTTTTACGATACCTTCTCCTACACCTGCTGGCATTGCGGGCTGCTGGTAATTTTCATTCATGACGGCGATGTAGTAGAACACGTTTTCCTGTTCCTTATACATGCGACGCATACCGTCCTGAATAATGACCGCCAGCTCATAAGCATATGTTGGGTCATAAGATAAGCAGTTAGGAATCGTGCCAGATACCATAAAGCTATGGCCATCCTGATGCTGTAAGCCTTCACCGGCCAGTGTGGTTCTACCCGCTGTACCGCCGAGTAAGAAGCCACGTGCCTGCATATCACCTGCCATCCATGCCAGGTCACCAATGCGCTGGAAACCAAACATGGAGTAGTAGATGTAGAACGGCACCATATTTACACTGTGCGTACTATATGAAGTGGCTGCTGCAATCCACGATGACATTGCGCCAGCTTCGTTAATACCCTCTTCTAAAATTTGACCTGTTTTATCTTCCTTGTAAAACATCACCTGCTCTTTATCCTGCGGTGTATATAACTGCCCCACAGAAGAGTAAATGCCTAGCTGGCGGAACATGCCTTCCATACCGAAGGTACGTGCTTCATCTGGCACGATAGGCACAACATATTTGCCCATCTTTTTGTCACGGGTAATTAAGGTAAGCAACCGCACAAAGGCCATAGTGGTCGACATTTCACGATCGCCCGAACCTTTGGTAATCGGTTCGAATACCGAAAGTTCTGGCACTTCTAAGGGTGCTGCCAGACGCTGACGAGTAGGCATTGGGCCACCCAGTTTGTCGCGCTGCGCTTTCATGTATTTCATTTCTTCAGAATTTTCATCTGGGCGATAGTAATCACACTTCGCTGCTTGCTCATCGGTAATTGGAATATTGAAACGATTCTTGTAAGCAATCATTTCTTCTTCATCTAATTTTTTCTGCGAGTGAGTGCGCATCTGGCCTTCGCCCGCAGCCCCCATACCATAGCCTTTAACACTGTGAGCCAAAATAACGGTGGCTTGGCCATCACGCTTCGAGGCTTCTGCATAGGCAGCGTACACTTTAAATGGATCATGGCCACCACGGTTTAAGCGCCAGATATCATCATCAGACATATCCGCAACCATGGCTTTTAATTCTGGGTATTTACCAAAGAAGTGCTCGCGCACATAAGCACCATCTTTGGATTTGTAGTTCATGAAGTCGCCATCAACCGCTTCTAACATGCGTTTTTGTAACAGGCCATCATGATCTTTCGCTAGCAATGGGTCCCAGTAACCGCCCCAAAGTACTTTAATGACTTTCCAGCCCGCACCACGGAATACCGCTTCCAGTTCCTGAATGATTTTGCCATTACCACGTACCGGGCCATCAAGGCGCTGCAGGTTACAGTTAATCACAAAGGTTAGATTATCCAGTTTTTCACGTGAAGCGAGTGAGATCGCACCTAATGATTCTGGCTCATCTGTTTCGCCATCACCCATAAAGCACCACACATTACGGTCACGGGTATCTGCCAAACCACGGTCTTGCATGTACTTCATGAAGCGTGCCTGATAAATCGCCGAGATAGGACCGAGTCCCATCGATACCGTTGGGAACTGCCAGAAATCAGGCATTAACCACGGATGAGGGTAAGATGACAAGCCATTACCATCCACTTCCTGACGGAAGTTATCTAACTGATCTTCTTCAATTCGACCTTCAAGATAAGCACGAGAATACATACCCGGTGCAGAGTGCCCCTGGAAGAAGACTAAATCACCACCATGTTCATGATTAGGCGCACGCCAGAAATGATTGAAACCTACATCATATAAGGTTGCCGCAGATGCAAAGCTAGCTATATGGCCACCTAGTTCAGATGCTTTACGGTTAGCCTTAACCACCATTGCCGCAGCATTCCAACGAATCAATGCACGTATACGACGCTCTACACTCGCATCGCCTGGCATATTAGGCTGCAGGTGCGTAGGAATAGTATTCACATAAGCTGTATTGGGTTTGTGCGGTAAGTTGGCACCTGAACGACGCAATTTATCGATCATTTGCTCTAATAAGAAGTGCGCGCGGTCTGCACCATCTGATTGCAAAACACCTTCAATAGCATCTAGCCATTCAAGGGTTTCTTGCTGATCAATATCGTGATCATGAATCTGTGTAGGCATACTTTTCTCCAGTATTCTGGCTTGTAGCTGGCTTCAAAAAAAGCCTGTAACACCCGGTAAATACCCGATGCTTTAGTATTGTGTAGCTGATACTTTAATAAGCCATCACATAAAAGCAAGTATTTTTTACAGGGTAAAAAATATAAGCTTAATATTCAGCAAGTTACACTAATGAAATAATTTTATAACCATTGGATAGAGTAGAAAACAGAGGGCAGAATAGATGTATTATGAATTTTAGATAAACAGCCCATATTTTTTTCAACCGCAGGAAGAATATGGCTAACAGATTAAAAGTACGTCGAAAACTAAAACTAATGGGTAAAAAAACTACTTCTCAAGCTCCCAATCGTAATAAGCCATTACAGAATTACCCTTACCCAGAAATTGCATTTTGGTGCATAAGGATGACACCAGCTTAAGTCCACGACCAGAATATTGATTTTTATTGGTATCAGGTGACTCAAAATCAAAGCCATCACCACTGTCAATAATAATCATTGTTAAACGCCCCCCATTAGCATCAGCATTTAATTCATGCGACATGTTAATTTGGATATGTCCATCATCCAGTGATTCGAGACGCTTCTGTTTTTCCTGATAGAATTCCATATAACCTTGCGGCGTGCTCTTCATTGATGAATCTAATTTAAGGATGCCGTGATCAAGTGCGTTAGCAAACATTTCAGTTAACACTGTATGCAAGCTAGTTCTCCCACTTTCTAAGGGCTGAAGTTGATTGACGACCTGCATAATAAATGGCAACACATCAAACTGACGCAAACTTTTTATATCAAGACTAAACTGCATAGACCAGTTTGATGGATCGCAGTGCTCATTTTTGAACTCTGTATCATCACCATAATGCACATTTTCAAGATGACATAGCTCTAATAAGGTAATGTCATCGGTTTGTGCCGCACCTTCACAAAATGCAGCACAATTGGATAAGATCGAATCAAACAATTCATTTCCCTGTGTGCTGTCTGCAAAGGTTTTGAGCAAACGATCCAGCCCAAACATATCGCCATCTTTATTAGTTGCCTCCATAATTCCATCCGTAGCAACATATAATCTATCACCGTATTCCAATGGAATCATCTCAACTTCAATTTGCTGAGCTGTGATTTTACTAATCCCTAATGGAATATTGTTAGACTTAAATGTACGCACTATTTCATTATTACGATATAAATAAATATCAGGCAAGCCTGCATTTACAATGCTTGCAACATTGTTACTTCTATCAACACTTATCAATCCCGCAGCCATAAACATTTGTGTTGGTAACAAGTCCATTAGTTTAGAATTGGCTTCTGTTAACATTTCTGCAAAAGAGAAACATTTTTGCGTCATACTGTGAAAAATATCAGACATAGGTATGGCGCCAATTGCAGCTGATAGGCCATGCCCGGTAAAATCACCTACGAGTATATCTAGGCCCGAGGTTTGATTTTTTTCTGCCAGGATTAAATCACCATTAAACATAGTCATAGGTGACATAGAATAATGCAAGCCCGTATCATCACCTCTCAAATCATTAGAACTAATTTTCTCAAACAACTTTTTAGTGACGTTCATCTCCTGCAGCATTTGCAGATTATGTTCTTCTATGGCTTTACTTTTAGATTCGATATTTTGATATAGACTTGCAATGCGCAGCATTGAACCTATTTTTGAATTTAATAAAACGTGATTATAGGGCTTTATTAAGAAGTCATCGCCACCCGCTTCAATGCATTTAGCGAGAGCCGCCTCATCAGTCATTGCGGTAAGAAATATTATAGGTATGAATCGATCACTACGGTCTTTAATGATTTTCGCTGCCTGATAGCCATCCATAATCGGCATCATCACATCTAACAAGATAATATCGATATGATTTTTTGCTACTGCCTCAACCGCTAGCTCGCCATTTTCAACCTCTATAGATTCATAACCAGAATCTCTCAATAAGGCGCGTAGCACTAACCTATTAGTTAAATCATCATCGACAATAAGTATTTTTTTCGGTTGATGCTGAAAGTTAATCAAAACTTATCCCAATGCAAATAATTTATCAAAACTTGCAATAGATAATATTTCCTTTATTTCATCATTAAAATTCACTAAACGAACAGTGGCCGATTGTGACTCTGCATGTTCTTTTAACAGTAGCAACATACCTAAAGCAGAACTATCAAGATACTCTGCATCCCCCAAATCAATCGAATACTCACCATTTTCTAAACTTACATCTTTATATGATTTCCTAAATTCATTATGTAAGCTAAAATCAAATCGACCATTAATTTTTATAGTAGCCGTATTGTTTTCATTAGAAACTTCAATAGTTACACTCATAACCAGACCCTATTTAGTGAATTATTAAAAAAGTTCAATATCGCCCTCGTCCATATCTTTCTGGCTTTCAGTTCTAGAATGAAGGTCCCCAGCTTTAGCCGTTACGTGCCTAATTTGTTGATTAAAATCATCAATAACATTGCCCATCATTTCTATAGCAACGTCATTATTTTCTATTGCTATTAATTTATTTTTTGTCTCATTAACTAAATCATCAACCAATGAAACATGAGCATTTAACTGCTCGCACTGTTGCCTTGCAATATCTTCAAATTGCAAAGATCTAACAGCAACATTTACACCCTGTTCTACATTTTTAGTAATAACCTGAACTGTTTCCAATTTACTATTGATGTAGTCATTCTTTTCTTTCATTGAAGTCAGCATTTCATTAACTCTAATTTTATGCTGCATAGCGACACTCATATCCTTTCCCGCAATTTCACCAACCATTTGCTTTGCTTTAGATATATTACCTTTAGATTGATCAACCACTTCACGAATCTTATTATTTAAATTATTTGAATTTTTAGATAGCTCTCGCACCTCATCTGCAACCACAGCAAAACCTCGCCCAGCCTCACCCGCTCGTGCAGCTTCAATTGCTGCATTCAATGCCAATAAATTGGTTTGATCTGCTATCCCACTTATTTCACTTAGCAACTGATTTACCGTTTCCATTTGCTTCTCAATATCATCAACCGTATATACCATAGCCATACCGCCACGACTTACCTCTGTGATATTTTCGACAAAATATTCTAACACTTCTCTTGTTTCTTCTATAAATCCCTTCTGGTTTTCTGCACCATTTGACTCTTGCAACTCTTCAATAATCTCATGCACTAACTTTTCTTGTGAAGTTGATTCATTGGACAATGTAGTAAAACTACTAGATAAACCCTGAACTGCATCAGACACAATTTGTGCCATTACATTAACTTTTGCGGTAATAACTTTGAATTCATCAGATAAGTTTTGATATTGATCTCTTGAGTTATTAATTACACCATTACATAAAGCTTGAGATTGATTTTTTTGCTTTTCCGCACAGGCATTTGTACTTTTTTTGCCTTGCAAAAATAATAAATAACTAGCAATAAACCAAGTTAATATTATAAACAACAATTCAAGCTGAAAATACTCCCCACTCCAAAGCCAGCTATCAAAAATAAAAACCGTAATAGACGCTAACATAGCTGCAATTATAAACTTCATTTTATGACCATTATTTATTATTATAAATTAACATTTACTCGGTACAGTAGTTAAGTATTGCTGCACCTATCTGACTAAGGCTGTATTCTTTGTCAACCGCACCTAATTTTACTGCTGCACCCGGCATACCCCATACCACACAACTCTCTTCATCCTGGGAAATATTATAGGAACCATTTTCTTTCATTTCTAACATGCCTTGCGCGCCATCTGCTCCCATGCCCGTTAACATAATACCCATTGCATTAGGGCCTACGTTTTGAGCTACTGATCTAAACATAACGTCAACACTGGGTTTATGACGATTTACTGGAGGACCATCATTTAGGCGACAAATATAATCAGCCCCACTTCTCTCAACGAGCAGGTGTTTATCGCCTGGCGCAATATACACGTAACCCCGAATAATTTTTTGCCTATCCTTAGGTTCACATACTGTCATCTGACATGTTTTATTTACGCGCTCTGTAAATGCTTTACTAAAAGCTATCGGTATATGTTGTGAAATTACAATGCCTGGAGCATTCGCAGGTAGACATTCCAGGACTTCTTTAATGGCCTCAGTTCCACCAGTAGATGCCCCTATGGCTATAATTTTGTCGGTTGTTTTAAAACGAATATTACCTGTTTTCTTCTCAAGAACAGCGTCTGCATCTAGTTTTTTGCCTGGTTTAAGCCCTTCGACAGTGCCTTTATATTCTCTGACTTTAGCTTTTGCTGCTATTGTAACTTTTTCAATAATTTCTACTGAATAGTCTTCTAATGCTTCTTGCACACCAATTTTCGGTTTCGAAATAAAATCAACCGCTCCTACCTCTAATGCTTCCAGTGTTATATCAGCACCCGCTTCGGTTAATGTTGATATCATCACCACAGGCATAGGACGCAGACGCATTAGATTTTTAAGAAATGTCACGCCATCCATCTTTGGCATTTCTATATCCAAGGTTAATACATCAGGATTTAACTGTTTTATTTTTTCACGCGCATCAATAGGATCTCTGGCCGCGCCAACAACCTCAATATTTTTTGATGATTCCAAAATGCTCGTTAAAACCTGACGCACCACCGCCGAATCATCAACGATTAATACCTTAATTTTTTCTACCATATTTATACCAGCTAAAATAACTCAATATCACTCTCTACAGGAGCCTGATCAATGCTCTTACGGTATCTCTCTTCACGTTGTTTAATAGTGTCATTATGCGTGTTATACAACTTCTTCATTCTCACCCGACCTGTCTCAGGATAAAAATTCACTTTTCTTGGGTATATATCACCCACATCTTCACCAACAACTTTAAGTCCTTCTTCTTCAAGATACTCATACACAAATCTGATGTTTTTTTTACCTATATCGAGTGTAGTCATATTTGATAGTACTCGTCCACCACCAAATAACTTTACTTCCATGCGTTTTTTATCACCACCCGCCTTAATAATTTCATTGATCAGCATTTCCATGGCGAAATTACCATACCGTGTTGCACTTGTTAGATGTGTTTTACCTGAATGCTCTTCTTCACAACCCATCGGTAGCATGAAGTGATTCATGCCACCAATACCCATTTTTACATCACGTATACATGCAGATATGCATGAACCTAATACTGTAGTAATTAGCTCGTTGTGTAAACTGACATAGTATTCACCGGGTAATAATTTAGCCGCATAGGTATTATGTGTTTTATCCCAATACCGAGTTATATGTTCTAATCCTGCTAAACAGGTAGGTGCTTGTCTACTACTATCTGGATGCTGCCTGGACACTAATTTTGAAATTGCCACCCTACTTAACCTTTCTATATATGGTTTGTCCCATTGACTTAAATCTATCTGTCACCTTAAAAAGAGATTCTGAATGGCCAATAAATAGGGGGGCATTTTCTGGCAAGTGATCAGCATATCGATCAAAAAGCTCTTTCTGTGTTTCTTTATTAAAATAGATTACAACATTACGACAAAACATAAAGTCAAATGGACCTTTAAAAGGCCATTCGTGCAACAAATTAAGTTGCTTAAAGGTAATCATATCCATCAGACGCCGATCCATTTTTACAGAACCTTGCAGATCACCTCTGCCTTTTTTTACATATCTTTGTAGATGTTTTTTATCTAATCCTGTTACACGATCTTCATTATATACACCTCGAGATGCACGCTCCACCATATCAAAATCTAAATCACTGGCTAATATTTTTATATCCCAGCCGGATTTATTACCAAAATAATCCTGCACTGTCATGGCTATAGAATAAGGTTCTTCTCCTGATGAGCAACCTGCAGACCAGATACGTATTCTTTTATCTTTTTTAGATTTTTCTAGTTCAGGAAGTACCGTAGAGGCAAGATACTTGAAGTGATGGGGTTCACGAAAAAATGAGGTTAAATTTGTTGTAATGGCATTAGTAAATGAAATTAACTCTGATTCATCCCCAGCCTTTAATAACTGGCAATACTCTTCAAATGTATTAACACCACATTGTCGAATGCGTCGTGCAATTCGACTATAAACCATGGTGCGTTTAATTTCCGTTAAAACTATACCTGTACGTTCTGCTACAAGCGTTTGTATAAAACTGAAGTCTTCATCTGTAAAAGGGAACTCTTTGTTTTCAAAATCGACTTGATGGCCCTTACTATTTTGGCTCAATTTGTACCGCCTTTAGATATAAGCTCTATATATGAAACGAATAATAGATCTATCTTCCTTGATAGATCTATTAACGAACTAACCTAAAGTATAGACTTAACTTTAGAATTCTTCCCATTCATCATCGTCAGCTTCTACTGGTGCAGCTGTGCGACTACTGCGCGTCGGCGCTTTTTTAGCCTTGGCTCGTCTCGGTGTTGAAATTTCTTCTACAACCCGTGAAGCTCTGCCACGCTTGCGCTTTGGTGCCACCTTGACTGGCTCAGGTTCTTCTTCATCTAAATTAAAGAATTCCATTAACTCGTTCATGGATTTAGCTTCTTCATTCATCGATTCACTGGCAGCCGTCGCTTGCTCAACCAGAGCAGCATTTTGCTGAGTCATCTCATCCATTTGCGTAATGGCTTTATTAACTTCTTCAATACCCGCCGATTGCTCCATGCCTGCCGCTGCAATTTCAGCAATAATATCGCTTACTTTCTTCACTGCATTCACAATTTCATCGAGTGTTTTACCTGAATCATCAACTAGACGCGAGCCTTCCTCAACTCTTTCAACACTGTCATTAATCAGGCCTTTAATTTCTTTCGCTGCACCGGCAGAGCGCTGCGCCAGGTTTCTTACTTCGCCAGCGACAACCGCAAAGCCTTTACCCTGTTCACCTGCTCTGGCGGCTTCCACCGCGGCATTCAATGCGAGTAAGTTAGTCTGGAATGCAATTTCATCAATAACGCCGATAATATCTGCAATCTTCTTACTACTGGTGTTAATTTCACCCATCGCTTCAACGGCTTTCTGCACAACTTCGCCACCTTTTTCAGCTTGCTCTCGTGCGGCGGATGCCAGTTGATTTGCCTCTCTGGCATTATCAGCATTTTGCCTAACGGTAGATGTCATCTCTTCCATACTCGATGCCGTTTCTTCCAAACTCGATGCCTGCTCTTCTGTCCGCTGACTTAAATCAGCATTGCCTCGAGAGATCTCATCTGCTGAAACTAGGATAGTTTCAGCACCTTCCATGATCTGATCAACCATATCCGCCAGAGTTTCAGCCGTTGAGTTTATAGAATCACGTAATTCTGCAAATTCACCTGAGAACTCACCTTCCATTTGATCCGTCAAATCACCTTCAGAAAGTAGCTTAACAACACGCTGAGCCTCACGCAAAGGCTCCACTACTGCACCCATCAGCTGGTTAACGCCATCGCCTAAACCTTTCATAAAGCCTTCATAATTTTCTGAAGCTATACGGGCATCTAATTGACCTTGAACTGCATTATCAATTAGGCTTTGAATTTGGCGCTCGGCATCTTTTTGTTCTGTAATATCACGCCACTCAACCATCGCTCCCATCATGCCACCTTGGTGATCAAGAATGGCAGTTGCATTCAGACCAAACTCTAAACCACCCACTTCAATCTCTGCCTGGAACGGTAAGTTTGCTGGGTTGCCTAATAACTGCCGTTGGTGCGCAGGATTTTTATGGAATTGGTCGATACATTGCCCAATTAGATTATTAGCATTAAACCCTGGGAATATTTGACGGAGCTTATCAGCACGACCTCCCAGCATTTGCACAACTGATGGATTGGCATAGGTAATGACAAGATCCAAATCACAAATCATCAAGTTTGCTTGAGCCCCATCCACGGCTGATTGCAAACGCGCCACTTCAAGCTCTTTCTTTCTCACCTCAGTCACATCAGACCATTCAAGAGAATTACCAACGTAGTTCCCATCATTATCCATGGTGGCACTTACATTCAATTGAAATTTTAAATCACCTACAGATATATCTGTTTGATATGGCAGGTTATTTGGGTCTGCTAACATTTGGCGTTGATGGGCAGGATTTTTATGGAATGTATCAATACATGTCCCAATAATTGCCTGCGCATTAAAACCTGGAAATACTGCCGAAAATTGCATCTGATATTTAGATAGCAGATTCATTGTTGCCTGATTAACATAAGTAACAATGAAGTCTCTATCAACCATCATCACTGCCTGCATAGAAGAATCTATAGAGCCTTGCAAACGTGCCACATGATTTGCTTTAGCAAGTTCCTCAGTAATATCAGCCCATTCCAGGGCATTGCCAATATATTGGCCATGTGCATCAATCATTGCGGTTACATTTAATTTAAATGACAAATGTGCAATCTGTATATTTGTGCTGTATGGCAAATTACTAGGGTCACTCAGCATGTGCCTCTGATGCGCTGGATTTTTATGAAAGTCATCAATGTTTTTACCCATCATATTATCCACAGAAAAACCTGGGAAAACTGAACGTAATGATGACTCATGTTTCTTTAATAAGTCTATTGTTGCCTTATTGACATAAGTGACATTGAAATCACGGTCAATCATCATCATTGCCTGCATTGCGCCGCCAACGGCTGAGCGTAAACGGGCCAATTCAACTACGTCTGCGTCATTCATTTGTGAATCTCCTGGGGCTACCGTTGATGATACAACGGGTATAACGTTATTTGTTTGCGTATCGTTTGTTGTGCTGGTATAGGCATCTGTCATTACCTTCGCAATAACATTTAATGCTTGAGTCCAGGCAGATTCTATCGTTTCATTCCATGCGTTGCCTGCCAATTCCTTCATTACATCTATCAGTGTACTGGCCACAGCGGGGTAATGATCAGGTAATGCACCATAGCCTTGATGCCTCTCACCTAAGGCCGTTAACGCAGACCCAAGCACTTCAGGTTTACGAATATTTTCAATGACTAATTTCAGAGAAGCTAATAATTTTTTTTGTTGATCTTCTGCCGTCGTATGCGCAAATAACGGAACAACCGCAGGGTAACGCTTAAATAACTCTTCATAGAATCTAGCTGCCAACACTTCAGCTTGCGGGGCAAGCAAATTAAAACTTGATTCAAGTGTTTCTACATCTAAACCTAAAGGTGATACATAATTATCTGAATTCATGGGCTGCTCGTTAATCCTATAAAAAAGTCATTACGACTAATTGAAGTATGATTAATTTTTAATGATTTAATTTAGTTCTAGTATTTTTTGAAGGCCTAATGTTGTTGCCGATTCACGCAAAACTTCAGAAGGATTTAACCAATGTATAACCAGATTATTAGTTTTTGAATACTCAAATAATGCACACAAGAGCTGTAAAGCTGAACCATCAATACGCTCGACAGTTGACGCTTCAATGTTAATTTCGTCATTGTCATTAATTAATGCGAGCATATCGTTTTTCAAAGCCTGTGATTTACTAATATCCTGCACATTATGTAACTGCAAGACTGGCTGATCGGTTTCTATCATGGCTAATTCATCCGTATTATTTGTTTCTACACGCAACTCTTCTGGCTGTTCTATTTTTGCTTTAGGCACATCAACGCTATCTATTGCCTCAACATAAGCCGCACACATTTGCTTTGCAGCCATATTTAACATTGCCAGCCAGGCACTACTAATAGCCTTGGTCCAACGTCGTCCAATCACTTTTTTAAAACTAGCAACTAACAACTCGGCGACTACTGGGTAATGATCTGGTAGCGCATTATACGCCTGATGCCGTGCGCCTAAATCATTTAAGGCTATTTTCAAGGCATCTTGATTGTGGATATTCTCAATTAACAGCTTTACTGCTGCTTTTAATTTCAAACCTTGTTCATTATTATTTATATCGCCAAACAAAGATTTAACATCGGGATACTGCTCAAACAGATCCGTATAAAAACCTTCCATTATTTCATCTAATTTAGATGTAGAAAGCTCGTAGCCTTTTAATAAAGCCACTTCATCAATTTGGCTACCGAGCACATCAATCATCTTGACTTTATTCGCTACCACTACTTTAGCTTTAGGCTCTTTACTTTTATCGGCCTCTTTGCCAACTACTTGAATTTCTTCTGTTTGAGTCACATTTGCTATATCTTCAGCAGACGTTTCTAGCGTTACTTTATTGCCTCGATCAGGGGCAGGTGACTCTCCACCCTCATCATCCAACCATGCAAGTGGATCGAAACCAATCATCGATTTTTTATCGCGAGCCATTAACAAGTCCTTCCAATATAAAAGTCATCAGCAAGATCATTGTAATCCGTAGCTCCATTACTATTTTTTTGATATTCAAAAACTGTTAAGCCAAAACTAGGGCTTTCAGCTATTGCACTGGTTTCACGTATAGATGTTTTTAACACCTGACCAGGAAAATAAGACACCAACTTACCTTTTACATCTTGAGCCAAACGCCTTCTCGGATGGAACCGAGTGACAACAAACCATTTCTTTATTTTATGTTTAAGGCGTTTTTCAAATCCTTTAAGCGTCCCTATTAAATGAGACAAACCATGCAATGTTAAATAATCACTTGCAATGGGAATCAATACTTCATCAATTGCATACAGTGCACTAACAATCAAAAAACCTGACGATGGTGGACAATCTATTAAAACAAAATCATCATCAATACTACTTAAAACGGCTTTCAAATTTTTAGCAATAGTAGATGATTCCTGCCCCATGTATTCAACTTGCCCCAGGTGGTTACCGCAGGGTATTAAACGCAAGTTTTCACGACTTTCAATAATCACATTTTCCAATTTTTCATCGTGTAACAATAAATCCTCAATACCTAAGTGCTCCTGCCAATTCACTCCAAGACTAATCGTTAAACTCCCTTGAGGGTCAAGATCAATCAAGGTCACTTTGTAACCTTTTTTTGCAAGCATATACCCCAGATTTGCAGTAGTGGTGGTTTTCCCAACACCACCTTTTTGATTAATAACTGCAATCTTTCTTGTCATTCTAAATTGCTACTTCATTTGTTTTTTTAGTTTTATTTACAGCTCTGTAAAACAGGACCTAATAATTCAGATAAAAATAATGTTTAAACCATTAATAACTAACTTTCAATTTTATCAACCACTGCTAATTCTGCGGCATTAAGCATATGATCAATATCGAGTACGATAATCATTTTTTCATCTATCGTTGCTAAGCCGGTTACAAACTCTGTATCAACCGCTGTACCGAAATCAGGGGAAGGTTTTACATCATTAATTGGAATGTTATACACATCAGATACAGCATCCACAACTACACCCATTGTGCGATCTGCATGTCCATTGCTCACTACGTTTAATACAATCACTACCGTTGTTGCATCATATTCTCTTTTTTCTAGATTAAAGCGTAAGCGCATATCTATGATAGGAACAATACTGCCACGGATATTTATAACACCACGAATATATTCCGGAGTATTGGGAATATTAGTTACCGAATCCCAGCCTTTTATTTCTTGTACACGAAGAATATCCACACCATACTCTTCCCCTGCCAGGAAAAACGTCAGCAGTTCTTTAAATTCTTTATGCGCATTTTGCTGACTCATATCTTCTGCAGTAACCGACATTTAATTCTCCTCAAGCGGCTAAGCCGCCACCTTTAATTGAAACAACTGCTCGCGCCATATTTTTTTGATACAAATCGATTAGCTCAGCAATATCGATAATCAATGCGACCGTGCCATCACCAAGAATAGTTGCTCCAGATAAACCTTCGATTTTCTTAAAATTCGTTTTCAGGCTTTTTATAACAACCTGCTGCTGACTTAATAGATCATCTACAAAAATAGCTATTTTTTTGCCTTCTGCTTCAACAACAACCAATAAACCTTCATTGAGTATTTCTGATGTAGGCTCTATTCCAAATATCTGATACAAACGCACAATAGGTATATATTCATCACGTAAACGATATACCTCTGCATTACCTGCAACCGCATTAATACACTCCGGTTTAACCTGAAGTGATTCGATAATTGAAATAACAGGCAGAATATATGTTTCTTCACCAATGCCAATCAGTTGACCATCTAAGATAGCCAGGGTGAGTGGTAAACGAATGGTAAACACCGAACCTTCACCTGGCATTGATTTTACTTCGACCATGCCACCCAGCTCACGAATATTACGTCGTACGACATCCATCCCTACACCACGACCAGAGACATCACTCACTACATCGGCAGTTGAAAATCCTGGACGGAAAATCAGGTCATAGACCTGATCATCACTGAGTCTATCATCGTGACCGATCAGCCCATTTTGTTTGGCTTTTTCAAGTATTTTTGCTTTATTAAGCCCGGCACCATCATCTTTAATTTCAATGACAATGTTACCACCCTGATGATAAGCACTAAGGTGAATAGTACCTGTCTCAGATTTTCCTTTTTGAACCCGTACATCTGGCGCTTCAATACCGTGATCCAGTGAGTTTCGTACCAGGTGCACCAATGGGTCGCCAATTTTTTCTAATACCGTTTTATCCAGCTCCGTAGTTTCACCTGTCATAACCAGTTCAATTTTTTTATCAAAATGAGCACTCAAGTCATGCACTAATCGAGGGAAGCGCTGGAAAGCAAAACTAATGGGCATCATGCGGATTCGCATAACACTTTCCTGTAATTCACGGGTATGTGTTTCAAGCTGAGTTAAGCCATCTTTGAGACGTTCCATATACGTCTCATTAAAATTTTCGTCCTCACCAAACTGGCTCAACATAGATTGCGTGATAACCAGCTCGCCTACCATGTTAATGAGCTCGTCAACTTTACTGATATTTACACGTATTGAAGATGATTCAGATGCTTTTGCAGGTTTATTTCTACGTTCGATTGCACGACGGTCAGGTGTCTCACTTTCTCTGCGATCATCATCTCTTCGCTCGGTACCAACATAGTTTTCTTCGTCTGCTAATGGCTCTATTTTTAATTCGCACTCGTCATCAACCCAGGCAAATACCTCGCGAATATCATTCTCACTAACATCGCCACCAATTAAGTTGATTGTCCATGATTGATAACATTCTTCCGGGTCAATTTCGAGCAACGAAGGCAATGCCTCATTATCAACAAGCACTTCTACTCTTTCAGCTAATGAGTTCAGCTCGCGTAATAAACGAACCGTATCATTACCTGTTTTCATGATATCGAGTTCTGGTTTAAAGTGAACTAACCAGCCCTTAGCGGCAACTACTGGCGATGCCTCATTTGTAGAAGCTGAGGAAGCTGGTTCTTCACCCAATATACTTTTTAGCGCATTGGTCATATCAGCAACGCTAGCGACATCTATTTCAGAGCCATCTTTAATGGCATTCAGCATATTACGTAAAACGTCTACACAACCTAACAAAGTATCAACGACTGATGCTGATACCTGCCTCTCGCCATTCCTCATCTGGTCAAGCAAAGTCTCCATATCATGGGTAAACTCAGCAACGGCTGTAAAGCCAAAGGTTCCACTGCCGCCTTTTATTGAATGTGCAGAGCGAAAGATGGTGTTGATATTTTCTAGATCAACCTCACCTTGCTCTAATTCAAGCAGGCCAGATTCCATAATATCCAATCCTTCAAAGCTCTCTTCAAAGAAGGTTTCATGAAACTGTTCCAGATCTATAGACATTTATTTGCGCTCCGCAGCTTTCTTAACCTAATACTTTTTTCACGGTACTTAATAATTGATCAGGGTTAAACGGTTTTACAATCCAGCCTGTTGCACCAGCCGCTTTACCTGCTGCTTTTTTATCGGACGATGATTCCGTTGTCAGCATCAACATGGGGGTGAATTTATAATTAGCTTCACCACGCAAGTGCCGAATAAAGGTAATGCCGTCCATTATCGGCATATTTACGTCTGTGATAATCAAATCAAAACTTTGAGATTTAGCTTTATTCAACGCCTCCTGGCCATCTGCAGCTTCTACTACCTGATAACCGGCCCCTTTCAATGTGAATGCAACCATCTGCCTCATTGATGAAGAATCATCCACTGCTAAAATATTTGCCATACTATTACATCCTCTGAAGATATTTCTCTTGTTACTCATTACTGTCTATTAGTAAAGTTTTATAGACTATCTTGAGTAATTAAACCAACCATAAAGAAGAGAAACACTTCATTCCCTTAAAAAAGCAGCCGATTGATCACTTTTTAATTTACCTCTTGAATAATAAGGTTTTTCATCCCTCTAAAAAGTAATCTTTAACGTCTTAAAAAAATATAAAATTTGCAGAAATTACAGTCACGCCCATCCACACCCTAAAGAATCTACATTGCAGTATTAAAAATTATATCGGCCAAATAAAATATAACTGTAGCCTTTTAATAGCCGACATCATTAACAAACCGACGACTACTTAAGCAAACCGACTCAACGAGCGCACTAGGCGTACAAGTTAACGCCACTGTCTATTTCCACTTCTATTGATGAAATCACTCCTTGTGAAGCCGCATCTACATCAGCATCTGAAATATTTGCATCAGAATTAGAACCCCGTGTTTGCTGAGCATCATCATCAGCTTGCTGCTGCTCAGACTGCGTTGAAACATCAACATCAACCAGGCTTAATCCTTGCTCTTCCAGCATCTCCCTTAGTCTTGGCATGGCTGAATCTATAGCATCTCGCACGGGTGCGTGCTGTGCAATAAAGCTGATATTCGCCTTATCATCACTCACATTTAGTTTCACTTCTAATGGCCCCAGATGAGCAGGGTTTAATTTAATTTCAGCTTGCTGAAATCCCCCCTTTACCATCACAGACACTTGCTCTGTCATTTGCCTTGGCCATTCAGAGCCTTGCACACTCGCTCCAATGGCTGCACTTAGACTGCTACTAAGCGGCGCAGCGCTACTCATAGAAAGCCCTGTATCAGCTGCCGCACTTACAGGCGCAGCATTTATATTTTGGCCTGTACTAATGCTATTAGATAAGGCGGTTGCTAATGGAACCTGTTGCATACGCGATGCATTAGTAATCACCTCAGCGACAGGTAATTCACTCTTCACCACCGACCCCTGCGTGTTTAAAAAACCAGGCTTTTCAGTAACACCCACAGATTTGAATGCATTTAAATCTGCAGCGGCTAATTCTGGGTCAACCTCAGTCGTCGCAGTTACGGCTGTAAGTGGCGCAACGGCGGTAGGCGCTGAAGCATTCCGCGTTAACGCCGCTTGCTGTATCGCAGAAGCTTCTTTTGAGGCTGCGTTCTGTTGACTAATTACCTGGGCTGCTACGGCACTAGATAGCGGCAATGTTTTGCCAACTTCCGGCAAAGTAGAGGCCGCTAACGTCCCACCTTCAATCGTCGACTCAATAGGCGCTAACGTCACGTTTAACATATTATTAAAAGCAAGAACTTCATCTTCTAGCGTATTATCATCTGTTTTAAGCTCAGCATTTTCACGGCTTGCTGACTGTTCAGATGCCTCTGACTGAGAGGTATTAAGCTCAGAATCTGATACCGTAGCATCCGCAACAACACCGCCATCTTTAGCGCTATCTTGTTGATTATTATTATTTTTATCTTGTTTAGATTCGACTTTTGATTGGTCTATTTGTTTTTTAACCTGATCTTTAAATGGAGTGCCCTGCTCTGTATCATCAGCTTTAAGCGATTTTAATTCAGCCTTAGGCTCTACCCCGGCTTTCCTGGCGCCACCCATATTAAAATCAGCTAGGTTTTGTAGTTCCATAAAAGTACCCTGTCTCTATGTTTGTAATGACACTTAAGGTAAGTGCAATAGGCAGGCCAATCTTACGTATTTTAGATTTACTCGGGGATGGACCGCCGTTTTTCGCACTCCGTCCCCTGTTGTGGTACCGATATGATTGGCCAGAGTAGTGAACGACTGCGTATTACTTTTGGTGGCATCAATCAGGGGACAGAGCACCAAACAGCGGTGGTCTTTCCCCGAGGGAGATGTGCCATGGCAGCGCAAATTCAGATCGAATCTGAGCTACCACAACTTAGATTTTGAACTGATACGACTCGCATGTTCATCCTGTTCTTTCTGCTCAATTCGAGCCTCCAGAACAGCTTCTTGCTGTTGATACTTTTCAATCACAACGTCTAGTGCTTTGCTACGCGAACGTGTTTTTAACCAAATAAGTTTTTCCTTTTCACACTGCTGTTGCTTTAGTTCAATATTGCTCCGTGCCTGCTCAATACTCAAATTCAACTTGTGTAAAAATAACTGGTAATCCCTAAGTTGCAAAGCAGTTAAACCCGCATTTACCCGGTTATTACTGTATTCCACCCGGTATTCAATTAATTGTTCCAGCTGCAAATGTGCATCTACTACTGCTTGCTGTGCTGCAACAAACACCTGCACGGCCTGCTGCTGTATTTGTTCCGCATGATGGGCAATGGGCTGCATACGTTTAGATCGCATAATCAAGCTACTTTTAAAATATTAATCATTATTTGCTGCTAGCTATTCCTGGTTAGACTGCTTCATTCGCCTGAGCCAACAATTGATTTAACGCCTGCTGACTTTTATTCAGTGGCACCGCTTCATTCATGCCTTGTGCCATAAATTCCTGAATGGGTAGCTGCATAGCAATCGACTGATCAATCGACGCATTACTGCCCTGCTGATAAGCGCCCACATTAATTAGATCCCTGTTTTGCTCATATACCGAGTATAGCTTTTTAATTTGCAGACTGGCCTGTAATTGCGCAGGCGGTATAACCATTGGCATAACACGACTAACGGATGACTCAAGGTCAATCGCGGGATATTGCCCCATATCGGCCAATTGGCGTGAAAGCACAATATGCCCATCCAAAATACCCCGCGCCGCATCGGCAATAGGGTCATTTTGATCATCACCTTCAGCAAGTACCGTATAGAAGGCCGTAATAGAACCCTGGCCAACCGTACCGTTTCCAGCACGCTCTACCAGTTGTGGTATTTTCGCAAACACAGACGGTGGATAGCCACGGGTAGCCGGTGGCTCGGAAATAGACAGGCCAATTTCACGTTGCGCCTGCGCAAAACGCGAGAGCGAATCCATTAGCAACAACACTTTTTTTCCTTTATCACGAAAATATTCTGCCACACTGGTCGCCAACATCGCGCCATGAATTCTCACTAAGGGCGATGAATCTGCTGGCGCTGCAACAACACATGCACGACGCAAACCTTGCGGCCCTAAAATATCCTGTACGAATTCTTTTACTTCTCGACCACGCTCACCAATCAAGCCCACTACAATTACATCGGCCTCTGTGTATTTGGTCATCATGCCCAACAAAATACTTTTACCCACACCAGTACCTGCAAACAGGCCCATACGCTGGCCGCGGCCTACCGTTAATAATGAATTGATTGCGCGTACGCCAACATCAAGTGGCTGCTTAATAGGTTCACGCTGTAATGGATTAATCGATCGTCCCGCTAAAGGCATTTCCGTGGAGATTTCAGCGTCAACATTAATCGGCCCTTTACCATCCAGTGGACGGCCACGACCATCTATAACTCGTCCTAAAAAATGATCACTGATTTTAATACTGCTCGAATGCCCGACGGGTATTACTTTTGCGTTAGGTACCAGGCCACGGCTTTCACCCATCGCCATTAAGTAGGTTTTGTCGCCGGAAAAACCAACAACCTCCGCTTCTATTGTGTGATTACCTGGCGCCACAATATTGCAACTCGTACCTACCGCAGCTTCACAACCAACGGCTTCGAGCGTTAAACCTACCATACGTGTTAAACGACCTTCAACGATTGGCTCAGGCGAGGTAATTAATGACTGTTTTTTAGATAAGCTATCTATCCATCGCTGAAAGTGATCACTCTGCAACATCGTCAGCACCTATCGATGGCTTTAATCCTAGTTGCTCAACCAATTGCTCAACCCGCCTTTCCATACTCGCATCGACATGCGATGTATCCGATTCAATAATACAACCGCCTGCGGTTACTGCGGCATCAGAAATACATATCCAGGTTTGCTCATTCGTATCAATATCAGCTTTATTGAGTAGTAAAATATCTGCGGGATTCAGGCGCACACTTATATTTTTTGCTTTTACAGGTAGAAACTCTAACGATTCATGAATCAATGTAATAATGTGTTTTTCATCAACACTACTTTCTTTTCTTAACAGCTGTTTAGCCAGGGCCATAGATAGTTCAGCCAATTGATACTCTACTTTATGATCCATTTCTTCTAGCGGATTTTGCAAAAAATTAAGCACGACCTGTAACTTATTGGCCTGGATTTTCATTTCCTGCAAACCGTTTTTCAGGCCTTCCGCATAGCCCGCCTGCTTAGCTTCTTCATACGCCTGCTTTTGTATAGCCTCAATTTCTTCAACGGTTTGTGGCTTAACCATGTCATTACGTAAACCAACGATACGCCCACTTAGCTCAGGCATAACATAATGTTTCACGTCATCATCTGAAACGCTATAGGGTTTTTTCATAAATAAACGTTCTGGCTATTTAAATTTACATTCAAAAAATACAAAGCTGACATTTTTGACGAATTACACAAATTCTTCTCCGCCTGAACCGCCTAGATTAATTTCACCATCATCTGCCAGGCGACGTGCTGTACTTAATATTTCTTTCTGTGCTGTTTCAACTTCACTTAAGCGAACTGGGCCACGTGCTTCCATATCTTCACGTAACATTTCAGAGGCACGCTTCGACATATTTTTAAGAATTTTATCTTTAAGACCTTCATCAGCACCTTTAAGGGCAAGCGTTAATGTATCGGTAGAAATTTCTCGTAGTAGCGCCTGAATACCTCGATCATCAACTTCATTTAAGTTTTCGAATACAAACATCAATTCAGAAATATTGTCCTGCATCTCCTGATCGTGTTCACCAATGCTTTCCATAATTGAGCTTTCTATTGCTGAGTCCATGAAGTTCAAAATATTAGCGGCCGTCTTAAAACCACCCATAGTATTCTGGCTAACATTTTGAGTTCCAGAAAATTGTTTTTCCATAATTTTATCAAGTTCTTGTAAGGCCGAAGGGGGTATACCTTCTAATGATGCTATGCGCATTAAAATATCTGGGCGCGCACGTTCAGGTAGCATTTTTAATACTTCAGATGATTGATCAGGATCTAAATACGATAATACAATGGCAATTATTTGCGGGTGTTCTAAACGAATAACTTCTGCTACTGAGCGAGCATCCATCCACTTGAGTGATTCCAGGCCTTTATTGCCACTGCCCAATAAAATACGATCAATCATGCTGGTGGCTTTATCTTCACCTAATGCATTAACCATCATATCTCGAATATAATCTTCTGAACCTATACCCACCGACGTCTGGTTATTTACCTCGGTAATAAATTGATCCATCACAACTTCCATGGTGGCCTTGTTTACATTATCCAGCGTCGCCATTGCAGCACCTAAGCTTTGTACTTCTTTAGGGTTAAGATGCTTCAACACTTCTGCAGCATTTGACGACCCCATAGACATTAACAATACAGCTGCTCGTTGTACGCCACTTAATGTCATAGGAATATTATCTGCCATACACTTCTCTGTTTACCAATTCTTAAATTACTCTTTAATTTCTAAATTGAATTAGGATTCGTTACCAATCCAGTCTTTAACCACATTAGCCACTTTTCCTGGATCCTGCTGAACCATTGATTGCGCAAAATCTACCTTTGCATCATGATCTTGTGGCATAGGAATGGCCGCATCCTGGTGCCCTAGCTGCGGCATACCATCTGCACCTATACCTCCATTTGCACCCCCAGCTACACCACCACCGGCTTCGGCGGAAGGTAACACAGGCGCAGGAGGAACATAACTGGTTAAACCACTAATAGAAGGTTTCAATATTGTAAATATAACCACCAGTATTAGTATAAACGGCCAAATCCATTTTAATGCAAACTGCACCCACTTATTATCCATAAGTCCTGGTTCAGGTAAAGCTTCTACCGCTTCTAACGGCGTAAATGAAGCATTAATCACATTGACCACATCACCACGATCTTTGGTAAAGCCTACGGTTTGTTGCACTAATATTGTCACGCGCTCAATCTCTTCAGTCGTCAATGGCGTACGCGTTGTTTCACCATCTTCTATAAGAACCTTATCATCCACTAACACGGCAACTGTTAACCGCTGAACCGCACCACTATTCTGACGTGAATGACGAATGGTTCTATCCACTTCGTAGTTACGTACTGAATTACGACTTGAATTTGATGGTTTATCACCTGTGCTACCAGTGCCGCCAACATCACCTGCACCTGCAACTAAACGACCTCCTTCTGGAGGCTGATTCGCCAGTGCGCCTGGTACGCCACCACCACTTTTTGAAAAACGACTCGATTCCGATGTCTGCTCACTGCGCACGGTTTGATTTGCATTATTAAATAATTCTTCCGTACTTTCCTGGCTAGTGAAATCTACCTTTGCATTCACCGTCGCACGTACTTTACCCACACCCATTATTGGCTCAAGTAAATGCTCAATACGACGCTCATAATCCTTTTCCACCTGCCGCGTGTAGTCATACTGTTTGGCCGTCATCGCCACATTGCTAGACATATCGCCAGAAGACAATAAGCGACCACTTTGGTCAACAATCGTTACATTCTCAGTGGATAAACTAGAAATGCTCGATGCCACCATATGCACAATGGCATTCACCTGGCCATCTTCAATCGTTCTACCACCGTATAAATTTAACGCCACCGAAGCGCTTGGCTTTTCTTTCTTACGTACAAAAACAGAGCTTTTAGGAATAGCCAAATGCACCCGTGCAGATTTAACATTACGCATTGTGCTAATCGTTCTCGCTAGCTCAACCTCCATCGCATGATGATAACGCGCACTTTCAACAAATTGTGAGGTGCCAAAATTTTGCTCTTCCTGCAACATTTCCACACCGACCGCTGTACCTTTAGGCAAACCTTCCGACGCAAGTTTTAGCCGCGCTTCATGCACACGGCCACTTTCCACCATCACCGAACCCGATGCTGCATTTAACTCATACGGTATACCGGCGGCTTGCAAGGCAGAAATCACTTCGGCTGCATCGCCTGGCTCAAGGCCGTTATATAGCGATGAAAAACTCGGCGCAGTTCCCCAGGTATAAATGCCGATACTTACCAGTACGGTCACCACTATGCCTAGCAAGGTGCCTATCATTCGTGGTACGGGTATCATCATCGTTGTGGGTGCAGTTGCTGCTCGATCTGCCATTTTAAAACCTTTAATTAAAGCGTTATGCTAAAGCGATACATAGTTTTTGTTATACACAAATTAATGCGCTAAACCTAAACTGGCATATTCATAATTTCTTGATACGCACCCAGTAGCTTATTTCTTACCTGCGTCATGGCTTGCATCGACACACTGGATTTTTGCATGGTAATCATTAATTCTGCCATCGAAACATTGGAATCACCTTTTTCAAAAGCGGCGGCCATTTTTCCTGATGCCATCATCGTTTCATTTACAGAATTTATAGAGTTAGCTAAAATATCTGCAAAATCTGTTTTTTGCGTCTCCTGTAATGGATTTATCTGCATCGCCTCTGCACCCACAGGTGACTTTGCCTGAGCTTCCATGACACGCATTTGCGATAAAACTGACTGTATATTCATATTTGACATTTTAAAACCCTTCCACCAATTACACTGTTAAACCAGAATCACGCATTTTTGCTAACTTATAACGCAAGGTTCTCGGGCTAATACCCAACCTTTCTGCCGCATATTTTCGGCTACCATTACCTGCTTTCAAAGCCTCAAGTATTAGTTGCTGCTCACGATCTTTTAAACCATTAACTAGCTCTGAATCCTGAGATGCACTATGCATAGACACCGATGAACTCACCACATCATAATCATCGGTTTCAAAATGAATATTATCTGCATTAATTTCAACACCTTCTTTAAATATCAACGCACGCTGCATTACATTATCTAATTCACGAACATTCCCCATCCATGAATAATTTAATAATTTTTGTTGCGCATCAGCCGCTAGCACCAATGAATTAAGAGGATTTCCCGCATGTTTATTCAAAAGTTTGGTCGCGATAGGAATAATATCTGCAACACGATCACGCAAGGGAGGAATTTTAATAGGAAAAACACTTAAACGATAAAAAAGATCCTCTCTAAAATCACCAGACTTTACTGCCTGTTTAAGATTACGATTGGTAGTAGCTAAAACACGCACATTAAGTTTAATGTTTTTTCTACTACCTAAACGTTCAACTTCTTTTTCCTGTATTACTCTAAGCAACTTAGCTTGCAGCGAAACATCCATTTCGGAAATTTCATCTAATAACAATGTTCCATTTTGAGCTTGTTCAAATTTACCTGGTGTTGCCTGATGCGCTCCTGTAAAAGCGCCTTTCTCATAACCAAACAGAACAGCTTCAAGCATATTTTCTGGGATAGCCGCACAGTTAATTGCAACAAATGGTTGCTCTGCACGTTTAGATTGATCATGTATAAACTGCGCGAACACCTCTTTACCAGAACCACTTTCACCACTTAATAATACTGTCGCTTCACTTTGTGCAACCTTGCTCGCCAACAATTTAAGCGATCGCATTTTATCATCTTCTACCAACAGCTCTGTTTCATATCTAAGCACCGCTTCAACCGGCATTAAGCGCTGAATGACGTTTTGTAATGCCTCAACTTCAAATGGTTTAACTAAATAATCAGCAGCGCCTAAGCGCATTACATCAACTGCTTTTTCTATGCTTGCATACGCTGTCATAACAACAATCGGCAGTTCTGGTTGTTGCTGTTTAATTTTATCCAATAGTTCAATGCCATCCATAGGCTGCATTTGTACATCGGTAAGCACTAATTTGAATTTATACTCTATTAAACGTGACAAAGCCGCTTGACCATGTTCTGCACAAATAACTGAATAGCCTGAAAGTTCACAAGTGTCACAAATAGCTTCACGCAATTGATGATCATCTTCAACAACCAGAATATCGATGATTGACTGCGTATTTTCATTCATTTTATTTCTCCGACGAACTCATAGATGTTTTAGACACTGAATTATGGTTCACTGAGATATTATTTTTTTCAGAATCAAAAAGTTTTGTTTGGCCACTTGCTATAAATTGTTCCCCTCTAGTTAATGGTAAGCAAACATAAAAACTTGCACCATTAGCCGGTTGCGAACGCACCATTAAATCACCGTGATGTGCCTGTACTATAGATTGTGCAACGGCCAAACCCAGGCCCGTACCTTTATCACGTTGCGTATAAAATGGCTGAAATATTTTTTCCTGTTGTGCAGCGCTAAGACCCGGACCATTATCACGCATCACCAACATCAAATACTCATTTTGCTGATACACTTCAAGCTCAATTTTACAAGCTTCATCAACACAGGCTTCCATGGCATTTTCAGCGAGGTTCATCAACACACTAACGAGTGCATCCAGGCTACCAGTGAGTTGAATATCATTTAGCTCACTAATAATTGAAAGCTGCGAAGCACTTTCTCTTAAGCGATGTTCAATACGCGTATTGAATGTAACCAGTAATTCATCTAACAAAAATTTTTGTTCTGCAAATTCCCCCCCTTTTGCATACATCAACATATCGTTAATCAGCTTTTCTAAATAACGTAAGCTAGTACGAACTTTATCGACTGCTTTATTTTCAGATTTATTGGTTGCTGAAAAATGACTCAGTTGTGAGGCATACAAAACAGCGGAAGTTAAAGGTGTGCGTAATTGATGTGCTAATGCGGCAGCCATTTGACCCATAGCCGCTAAACGATTTTGTCTATTGGCTAAATTTTCTAACATGCGTTGTTCACTAATATCATCCAGTAAAATAACTTCACCTTGATGATTTTCTAGTGGCTGTTTTTTTAAACGTAAAATACGACCCGATTTTAAATGCAGCTCTTGATCTGTTTGACGAGAAACACTGTGGTTATAAACTCGTTTCCAATGTTTAGATGTTAAATTTTGTTCCAATAAAAACTCAGCAACTGGATTAGCCGTTTGTATTACACCATTTTCATCAACCAGCAAAACACCTGCAGGCATTGTGTTTAGTACGGCTTCTAATTGATTGGCTATTTGTGCTTTTTCCGCCAGTTGTTTTACACCGGCCTCTTCTGCCGATTCTAATTGACCACTTAATTGAGATGCTCGCTTATCAAAGCGTTTGTATGATTGTTCCAGCTGATCAGATAGTTGCGCAAATTTTTCAAACGCTACTATTAACTGACCAGGGTCTAATACGTTTAGCTGGTTATTTGATGCGGCTGTATGTACTGATGCTTGCATGACGTGTTTGTGTCGCTTTTATTCACTTATCAGTAGTTCAGCATTTATTGTGCCAGTATTATATTTTTATATGTTTCAATAAGTTAAAGATAAAGCGGCAAGCCTGAGTCAATATTCTGGCTTAGGAGGAGCAGCTTTGCCGTGGCTTAAGCACTTACAACAAAGCAAATGTATAACAGGCCTTATGGGCTATTTGACTGGGTAATACCAATAGAATAAGCAGAGCTAAATACGGCTTATGAATTATTAATAGCGTATTTTTTTAGTTTTTCAACCAGGGTAGTGCGGCGCATTTTTAACAACTTAGCGGCATGCGCAACCACACCGCCAGTACTGTTTAACGCTTGCTGAATAAGTTTAATTTCCATATTGGCCAAATGCTCTTTTAAATCTAAACCTTCTTCACCCATCTCTACTGAGGCGGCCTGGCTCGGTGTGATGGCGGTTTCAGCCAGGCCCGCGGTTATTCTTTCGGGTAAGTTTATGGGTAGTTTTTCCGGTGTATTGGCCTGTGATTCATCGAACAGGTCATCATCGTCATCTAAATCGGCAAACATGAAAGCCGGATTAAATGGCGGCTTAGATGTGGACACTTTTCTCTGTGAGGACGCATTACTCAGCGATTGGTACTTTGCTGGCAAGTGCTGCGCATCAACAATACTGTCTGGATATAAAATCGATAAGCGCTCAACTAAGTTAGATAACTCACGCACATTACCAGGCCAGAAATATTGGCTAAGCATTTCGGTGGCTGAGGCTGTTAAGCGCACTGAACCTCGCTCATCCGCCTCTAGCTTATCAATTTGATCCTGTAGTAAGAATGGCACATCTTCAAGGCGCTCCCTTAATGATGGCAGCTCTATAGGGAATACATTTAAACGATAAAAAAGATCTTCACGAAATTTACCGTCTTTTATATTGGCTTCTAAATTACGGTGAGTCGCCGCGAGAATACGTACATCAGCCGCAATACTCTTATTACTACCTACGCGTTCAAAGGTGCGTTCTTGAAGCACTCGCAGTAGTTTTACCTGCATAGGTAAACTCATGTCACCAATTTCGTCTAAAAATAAGGTGCCTTTTTCTGCCAGTTCAAAACGCCCCTGGCGTGAACTAATGGCCCCGGTAAATGCGCCCTTTTCGTGACCAAACAATTCACTTTCTAATAATTCGCTGGGTATAGCGCCGCAATTAACCGGTACAAATCCGCCCTTACATCGATTGGATAAGGCGTGGATGTTGCGTGCGACAACTTCTTTACCGGTACCCGATTCGCCTAGAATCAATACACTGGCATCGGTTTTTGCCACCTGCTCTATCATCGTTCGTACGTATTGAATCGCTGGGCTACTACCACCCAGCTTAGGAATGCTGCTGACCTGTTTTTTAACCGTTTCTGCATTCACAACAGGTGATTGATTACTCGCTTGCTGTAGCGCATGAGACACAGGCTCATATTTTAGCGGCATCTCTAAGTGCGCCAAAACCAGCTCGTGTTGGGATCGATACTTATCTAAGTTAATTTTATTCTGGTTAAATAGAATAACCGGAATTGCAGATGGCTTAATCAGTGTTAATGCCTTTTGACGCGCATCTTCATTTTGAAACTCACCCAATAATACCGCTGTAAAATCACTGCTATTGAGCGCACCACTCAGTGCATCGAGATCATTGACATAGAAGGTATTAAAGCCCATAAAGCCCATCAGGGACTTAATTTCATTAAAAAGAGGAAGATCATCTTCAACGAGTAAGATGCTGGGCTGGGAAGCGCTATCTGACATAAACGGTCTACTTAATCATCATTAGTGGTAGAGATTAAAGCAGTTTGCACCCAAATGTCAAAAAATTGTCTCTATGGATTTCTTTTATAATTCAAACGCTTATTATAAAAATGTTAAGAGAATAGCCTGATGCTATCAAAGATTAGCTATTTTTGAACGTCATGATAGGCATGGATTGCCTGACGATTAGCTGAAAGCTGTTGCACGCTACCACTCAGCTCAGATTGCTTAGCCTGACCACCTTCAATGATTTCTTTATTAATATGCAGCATGCGCTTAATTTCAGACGCAATGCCTTCAGCTTCACTGGGTGACACCGGGCTTGCAAAATAGCCTTGCAGCATTTGCTGACGCTTAGACTCTAGCGCCATCATTGACTCCCACTCTTCATCCACAAACATCTGCTTTAACTGCTGCGTTAATTGCAAAATACTTTGCCACTGCCGCTTACGCTCTTGCTCACTAGGCATAATTACCTGACTCTGCTTTATATTATGGCATTAGTTTTTCTAATGCCATTTAGTTCAGCATTCTTTAATATTACTATCTTTCTATCTTCTTAGTATTGCGAATTTCTTGTGGAATAGCCATCCAGCCAGCACGAATTTCACCAATCAGTGAAAGCACTTCTTCAATTTTTTCAACTTTATTTTCAAGGTTTGCCACTAATAACTGGCGCTGCATATAGTCATAAAGCGCTTCCAGGCTTTCAGCCATTTCACCACCTTTTTGCATATCCAGTGATGTGCGTAAACCATCAACAATAGAAATAGCACGGCTGATATTTTCACCCTTTAACGCTATGTTACCTTGCTTCATGTGCATTTTTGCCGTGTTCAGGCGCTCTATCGCACCATCAAATAGCATTTGTATCAGTGTATGTGGATCAGCATTTTCAACTGAAGCCTGGATACCAACCTGCTTATACTGATTCATCGCCGCTGTATTGCGCATCGGGTTTTTCCTGTCTGTTGGGTTGTCTTTATCCATCTATTGTATATAGCAAACTATTGCAACAAATGAGTTATGTAACTACTGTTTATTTATTCCCACCAATTTGTGGCAGGCTATCTAATTGTTGCTGTAAAAAATTACTGGTGTTTTTTAACTGGCCTATCAACACATCCAATGCCGTAAATTGTTTTTTATAACGCGCTTCAATTGAGTCAACACGTAAATTTAATTCAAGACGCTCTTCACTTATCGAATCAATCTGACTTTGAATACTATCGGTTCTAGCCGTTAGCTGGCCCGATGAAGATAAAAACTTTTCCAGTAAACCATCTAATTTAGATGCTATGCCTCTGGAGAACGTCACATCACCTCGACCACCAATATCATTGCCAGTAATTTCAAGAAGCAAACCAGATGCTAAGCCAGTACCGGTTAACAAACGTCCTACGCCAATGGCAGGTTCACCACCAATACTACCAATTACATTGGACCCATTATTTATAACGGCATCTTCGGTAAAACCTAAAGTAGTATTTTGTGTTTCAATGAAAATTTTTGAATCTGCACCATAAGATGCAGAGGTAATTTTAAAAGCACCGGATTCGTATGCTACGTTAACAGTGACATCTTTTTTTTGTAATTCTGCATCATCGTTAATACGATTTTGAATTTCCTGAGCCAGGTCATTTAAATCATTATACGTTGCTTGTGAAAGCGCAATAATATTACTGCTCACTCCATCTATATTTAATGCAAAGGTGTTGTTGCTTGAAGTAAGCGTAACAGGCCCAGCAACACTTTGTGCTGTTAAAGCGCCTTGTGTAGCCAAAGCGCCAATGGATACGGCATAGCTACCCTCACGCGTAAAAGCAGAACTATCTTTAAATAAAACACCATTATCCGTGGCATTACCCGTAGCATAAAAAAGTTGTGCCACGGAGCCGAAATTTTCCTCTAATGCATCTGTTAAATCAGCACTATTAATCGTCAACGTACCATCACGACTCGTCGTAATACCAATAGAGCTGAGGCTATTAAAACTGCCACCATTGTCAATAAAGCCACCGAGTTCACGGCGTATTTGCTGCAACATATTACGGCTAGTGGTATCGCCTAATAAAAGCCCATTGTCACCATCTTCACCACCAAACTTGGTAAAGCCATTTAATAGATTAGTGAGTTCATTATATGAACCGATAAAACTACTAATATTACCTTTAGCCTGATTTACATCGGTGCTTTTTACAGAGACTTGTACCGGATTACCGATATCTGCTTTTTTTAAACTCAGAGTAAGACCGGGGATGGCTTCTGTTAATACATTACTTTCACGCTTAATACTTAAGCCATTAATAGAAACCAGTGCATCTTGCCCAGCTTGAGTTTGCTCAATGTTAGTTGCACTGCTATTAAACGCCAGAATTGAAAGGCCAGTAGTATCAATATCATCTGCAGGTGCAGCGCCTTCATCAACCGAAATTTCCAGGCTATTATTTTCACCTAAGTCCGTTGAAGACAGTAGTAAACGATAACCTGAACCATCATCAATTATCGATGCGCTTACGCCAATATCTGCTTCATTAATGGCATCACGTATACCGGTGATCGTATTATTGGAAGCATCAATAAGCACAGACTCACTGGAGCGATCGGCATTTTTAGTGAAGCTGGTATAGGTATCATCTGCGGTTTCAAAATTAGTGCCCGCATCATAAAGCGTGGTACCAAAATTAAATGTAAGTGTACCCGTGCCTATCACATCATCTAAATTTTCAAATGCCATAGAGGCCAGAGAATGAGCTTGCGCGAGGTTTTTAACTTCTACAGAATAACTACCCGCGGGTGCAGTACTGGCTGCAGTGGCCGTTACAATATCAGTATCACTAACCGTTGCATTACTGCTATTAAATGACGCGGGCGATGACAGTTTAGCTAATGATGATTGAAAAGAGCTGACAGCACCTTTTATAGTGCCAAATGCACTTAACTCTGCTTGAAGCGTTCCTTCTTTAATATTAAGCCGGTTTTCAGTTGGCTCACGCTCAGCTGCAACTATTTGCTCCAGAATGCCTTTAACATCCAGGCCAGAACCTATGCCACCGGCTGAAATTGTTGCCATGAGTACCTCGATCAATACGCTCAATCATTATTAATAAGAGCATACAGCAATTAAAAGGCCAACTATGCAGATGTTTCGAAAATTAGCCCTGAGGCATCATCCATCTGTTCCTGAAGGCTGCGCGAAATGCGTAAAAATTCTTCAGATGGTATTTGTCGAACGACTTCTTCTGTCTCTGAATCCACTACACGAATGACGGTGTAGCCACTGCTATCATCAACACTAAACTGCAGATCACGATTAATCTGTTGCATACGTTGATTAAGCTGTAGTACCACTTCCTGCACTTGTTCTTTGCTTGGTTGAGTTACTGTTGCTTCCTGCGGTAAAGATTTGCCAGTTTCCACTGCCGCACTCTGCCGGGCGGCAGTGGCCTGTGCAGAAGCTTCAGTCACCGCGGGTGAAGTCGGTATATCTTTTGAGATCTGCTTGGTATTGATTTCAGTAGACATGTTTACACCTTTGATATGCTTGAATTAATAAACAGCATTAAATAAAAAACCTGCAAAAGCCAAAACACGGCCGAGGATTGCTCCCCGACCGTCTTGCCTAAATAGCTTGTTAAGGCATTCACTTTGCTTCCTATTTTACTGAAGCAGACTTAGAACTAACTGAGGTAAAGAGTTAGCCTGTGACAACATCGCTACACCTGCCTGTTGCAGAATTTGTGAACGTGTCAGGTTTGCTGTTTCAGATGCGAAGTCAGTATCCAGTACTCGGCTTCGAGCAGCACTGAAGTTCTCAACCGCTGAGTTCAGGTTATTGATAGTTGATTCAAAACGGTTTTGAATCGCACCCAGATCGCCTCGAATACTATCGATGTTAGCCAGTGCACCATCTACAATATCGATTGCTTTGTTAGCACCATCTACTGTACTGATATCAATTGAGTCGACATTCTGTAAACCACTTGCCTGTAGCTCAGCCGATGCACCAGCGAATATACCACCATCAGCATCTGCAACATTTGAACTTACAGTGAAAGTAGAATCAGACTGGAACTCAACCGTACCACCTATGACTGTTGAGTCATAATTGCCTGAGTTAGCCCCGCCATCTCGTAATGTAGCCGTTACACCACTGCCACCAGTCACTTCAATATCAACCGCTGTACCATTGGAACCATCAGTAGCAACAGAGCTGTTAAATGAACCGATTGAAATATCATCACCGTTAGAGTCAGTTAAGGTAATTTCAGAACCATCATCACTTACTTTAGCGGTTATGCCACCGGTTTGGCTAGTACGATCATTAATCGCAGTAGCTAATGCACCCAGGCCTGAGCTTGTAACGTTTGCTGATACAGAAATACCATTCAATTCGAATGAAACCACACCATCCGCTGAAAGGTTACTCAATGTCGCCGTTGTGCTAGCCGTTGCAGACACACCAGTTGAGTTCGACTTATCATTAACATCCGCTGCAATCGTTGCTGCTGAGGCGTCTTGTGCCACAGTAACTGAAGCTGATGTTTTACCACCAATGCTCAGTGTTTGTGCGGCAACGTTATTACCGGCTGTAGTACCACCTAAACCTAAATTGGTCGTTGCTGCATCCGTTAATGCCGATGTAGTAAATATACTGCCAGATGTAACCGTAGAACTCATTGTCACACCGTCATCAGCCGTGATACTAATGGTACCTGTCGCCACTGCTGCAAGACTACCCGTACCACCGGTTTCGATAAGCGCTTCACCGTTGAAAGTAAGGCCGCTTGTTTCAACCTGACTTGTTGATGTAATACTGTCAGCGCCGGAAAAATTAAGTATGTTATTGCTTTCTGTAAACGTTGAACCGGGTGTTGTAACCGTAACATTAGCCGTTGCATTGTCACTATTAGCCTGATCCACTGCAAACGTAATATCGGTCACCGTCTCATCTAGCGCCGCAAGTGTGACAGTAGAACCATTGTTAGTTACAGAAACTGTAGGTGTTCCACCTAGTTCAGCGGCTAAGCCGGTATTCAAAGCAGCGGTTAACTGGGTAGCCACTACAGTCGCACTACTCGCATCCAAACCACTTAGGTCAACATCAACATTTCTTGTGTTTCCACCTAGCGTAACGTCCATTGCTACAACATTATCACCATCAACCGTAGCCGTTTCACCACCTGAAACACCACTAGCAGAGGTTAATGGGCCAGCACCCGCACTTATTGTTGAAGCCGTACCCGCAGCCACACCAATTGATGTATCACTTTTCGCAGTTACCAGGTTACCCACAGAAACATCGCTACCAGATAAGCTGGTTAATACTAAATTACCATCACCTGGCGTTGCATTAGTTACATCAACCGCAGTTGCCGCTTCAATTGCAGTTAATAACTGCGCATCAAAGGCACCCCCGTTAGTTGCACCCGCACCGTACATATTAAATGTTACATTGGCAGCGCCGACTGCGGCGCCATCTTCGTACACGCTTAGGCTAACAGCCTCATAGCCTTCTGCATCTATAGAACCTGCACCTGCTGTACCATTCCAGGTAAATGCTGTTACCGCACCCGCTGCTAGTGTGCTATCTGCACCCGCTGCACCGGTGGCTGTAATGGTGCCCCCTGCTGTATTAGTCAAGCCTGTTACCGTTACACTATCAGTACTTGCAGTACCCGTAATTGTCAAAGAATCTGCGCCAGCCACTGCTGTAGCAACACCTGCATCGCCCTGAATAGCTGTTGCCAAGGCCGTTAAAGTTGTTGCTAGATCCGTATTCCACACAGCCGTGTATCCAGTACCATTCACAGTCGCTGTAATGTCAGTAGCACCGGTCTGAGCTATACCTGTTAACGTAGCCTGACTTACAATGCCCGTTCCAAAACCACCTGCCGCTGTAATAGTAGATAAGGCCACATTAGAATCTACAGACATATTGCTGAAACTACCAAATGTAGTAGATGACAAATCAGCCACATCCAGGCTATCCAGTCCCACATTCTTGCCACTTAAGCTACTAACAGTAAATGTTTCTGCCGTCGCATCGGCTACAAAAGCAACATCTCCATCATTACCATTCGCTGTATTAATAGCGGTTACTGCTGCACCTAATGCAGTTGAGATTTCAGAGAATAATGTACCGTTTCCTGAATCACGATTAAAGCTGATAGTTTGGCGCTCACCCGCACCAACACCTGACTCAACCGCAATATCAAACTGAACCAGGTCACCATCATCAACACCTGTCATTGCACTTACATCAATCACAGCATCTGCTCTGCTCGCGGTTGCTGTTACGCCTGTAGCCGTGCTCAGTTCTGCCGCAATAGATGCGGCTGATTTAGTTGTAAGGTTCGCTGTAGTCAGTGCTAATGATTGCGTAGTTCCATCCGCCTGTACAACACTCACGTTTTGGTCTGCTATTAAAGTATCCAAACTTCCACTAATCGTTGCACCTGCAGCTGTTTGCCCAAACGCTGTTGTACTAACCGCAACATCACTAAAGGCCGACGCGGTAGCAGCATTAATACCATCAGCTGCAGCATTAACCGATAACTTGTTAACACCTAGAATATTACCGGTTGCGCCAGCCACATCCACGCTTACAGTCTGGTTAGCTTCTGCGCCCACCTGGAAAGCCTGTTGTGAGAAACTGCCGTCAAGTAATTTCAGGCCGTTGAATGAAGTTGATTCTGCAACACGATTTAGTTCTGACACCAGCTGGTTAACTTCAGACTGTAGTGCTTCACGATCTGATGCTGAGTTAGTTGCGTTAGCAGACTGAATAGATAGTTCACGTACACGTTGTAGAATGTTTGTACTTTCAGACAATGCACCTTCAGCCGTTTGCGATAGAGAGATACCATCATTCGCATTACGCACCGCCTGTGTGAGGCCTCGAATCTGTGTAGTGAATCGGTTTGAAACCGCAAGACCCGCAGCATCGTCTTTTGCGCTGTTAATACGCAAACCAGAAGATAGACGCTGTAAAGATGTTTGTAAGTCACCCTGCGAACGACCCAGATTACGCTGAGCGTTTAGCGAGGGGATATTAGTGTTAATCGTTTGAGCCATGATGTATCTCCAGTTCTTCAGCCGCTGATCAAGCCGACCAAAGGGTTGCAACTTGCTTAGCGAATTACGTTTAATTCGTTCTCACTGAATATATCGACCGATTCGAAAATACCTTTAACAAAATATCACTCTAATTAAACAGCGACGACTACACGTAACTAATTGATTATTAAATATTTAAGTTTTTAAGCAGTTACTAATATTCAATATTTAACAAAAAATATTAAAAATAAAAAACAGAAAATGACCGCTGAGGCGCCGAATTCAGTCAAAAAATCACTTGAATTATGCCTCGGTATTGGGTGTGTGGTGTGATTTGTGGCCAAGCAAGGTAATTGAATACTTAACTCATTCATATAGCTATTGCCAAGTCACTCATTAAACTGAGAAACACATCATTAACCGACATATTCCCGTTTAGCATCAACTGCAATAATTTTGTCACTCCATTGTCATCACTACAGTAAACAATACGCCTTATGTTCACATAGAGAGGCTATATGTATGTATAACGAACAGCGCACCCATAAAAGAGTCAGTTTCTTTTTACTGGACAAGGGGAAACAACCGGTTTGGGCATTCCCGCTTAATAAGGGCTCGATCGCCGGGATTATTCTGGATTTTTCGCCTTTTGGTGGGCGGCTATTACTGCCGCCACAGGCCAAGCTACAAAGAGAGGAGCTCACGATTACACTACATAACACGACTGAAAAGAATGATAGCTGTATTGAAATTCAGGCAAAGGTCCTGTGGCATAAAAAACAGCCAACAAGCAACAATACAGAAGTGGGATGCCAGTTTATAAATACGACAAAAGAGGCAACACTTAAACTTATGAACTTAATCGCTGTAGCTAAAAAACAAACACGGCAACTTATTGTGCGCTGTGAGTTAGGGTACCTCTGAGCTTAAATAAACTCAAACAGACTCAAACTTTGTATACGCACAAACGTTTGTTGCGCAACTTGTAACGCGGTTGTTTGATAGGTTAGCGCACTTATGGCTTCGGCCAAATCCAGATCTTCAATGGTTGAGCGAACTCCCTGTAATTTTACTGAACGCGCCTCATTATCTACCGCCTGACTATCAATAGAGTTAATTCGCCCACCGATACTGGTTTGTGTATTGATAATGCTATCCATCACTCTATCTATATTATTCAGGGCATTATCAATTTGCTGCGATAAAAATGAAGCCGATGGTGCCCCCGCTGCGAAGAAGCCTGTATCACCCGTTGCAATACTTGCTGTTGATGCAACTGTATTGCCATTATTTGTGAATGACATTACTGCATCGTCAAGCACACCATCTGCCAGGTTACTAAGGGTTAAGTTACTGGATATTTCACCGTTGCCACCTGATGTACGGAATTGTATTTCCCCTGTTCCAGGCTCTCTGGAAAAAGTCACACTTAAACCCGATGTAATGCCATTTAAAGTAGCGGTTCCATCGCCATTGTCTACAACGCTGGTGGGATTGGCTGCAATTAAACCTGCAATAACATTATCGCCCGTTAATTCATCTGTTGCGCCTAACGGCACAGCGGCCACATTTAATGTAACGCCATCAAATGCCAAATCGAAGTTAACCGTATCGACGCCTGTAAACCCAGTAGTAGAGTAATTGCCACCAAAACTACCCGCAATATCACCCGTGCCAGGCTTATCTAATTCACGCACTAAATTATTGAGTGTGGTGAATACATCCTGATAGCGACTCGCCTGTACCGTAAACTCATCACCGGCTACCGGTGTATTTGAGATTTCTACTTCGATACCATCAAAATTAATCGTCGCACCCTCTGTATAAGCTCTCGTCGCTGGATTAACCACCGTACCTAATGTGTTATTTATGACTTCAAAGTTATTAGCATCAATAAAACGCAGCGTGTAATCGTTCTTTTGAAATGCGGTGCGATCAACCACTGAACCCGTGGTAATTCTTCCTGTACCTGAATTAGTGCGATTGGCATCCACTGAAAAATCACCATTGCCGGTGCGCACTAACTGAAATATTTCGGCACCAGAATCACCCGCGACCACTTGCCGACTAGAACCAATACGCACGCCAAGTTGACCCTGGTCACCATTAAAAGAAAAGTTACCCGCACCATCACTACTAAACGGCTGGGTTTTTGACTGGAAGCCAGAAAAAATATAATCGCCATTCTCATCACGTATATTCGCGTAATCAAGTATCTCGCCTAACTTTTCTCTAATTTCACTGGCAATGGCCTGTTGACCTTGTAGATTATTTCCACCGGTATTTGCCGCCTGAATAGAGAGTTCACGCACACGTTGCAATACCAGCAAGCTACTTTCTAAACTGGTTTCTTCAAGATTTAAGCGTTGCGTTGCGTAATTAATATTTTCATCAAACTGTTCTATCTGGCTTAATGATTCTTCTATACCTATTAAGCGCGATACCGCACTCGGATCATCTGATGGCAGTAACACTTTTTTGCCTGTAGACACTTCCTCTTGCGCACGCAGTAACTCAGACTGTTGCCTTAAGATACTGTCTATACCTTGTCTATAAATAAGATTTGTTGAAACGCGCATAATTACACCGCCCTGATCAAGGCATCAAAAAGTTCCTGGGATGATGCAATAACACGAGACAAAGCCTGGTAAGCCTGTTGAAAACGAATGAGATCAGCGGCTTCTTCATCCAGGTTTACCCCTGAAATAGACTCGCGTTTTTCAATTGCACTTTTCAATAAACTTTCATCGACGTCTCTATTAATTTGTACCTGTTGCGTAACCACACCCACTTTAGAGACCAAACTATTGTATGACTGCTCAAAGGTAGAATTACCGCCATCCAGTATTGGGCGCAATTGTAAACCGGCAAGCGCCAATGCATTGCGATTATCGGCAACTGCATTGCTGTTATTTTGCACCGTATAGACATCGCCCGCTAGCGGCTTACCCGTTAACTGAACTTGCCAACCATTTTGACTAACCGTAACGCCATTAAAATAAACCACATTATTTTGCAAAACAGTGGCAGGGTTTGTATCTCTATCAATTACATCAAAGGTGCCTGGGTTGGCCGGATCAAAAAAGATATCCACCGTGCGCGTTAAATTACCATTAGTCGCATCCGTGACGGTGGCTTGCGATATGTCTGCTGAACCTATATTACCCATGTTAATAACTGAACGAACCGGTGATGCCATCGCTAAGCGAGCCGGGTCACTGATAAGCGTGCGCATATTCGTCGCACCATCTTTAGTGGGGCGAATAAAATATGAATCACCCAACGCTGCTAAGCCACTCACCGTTATATCCATGCCATCAACATTAAACGGCCCTGCTCCCGTTGCCATCGTTGTATTATCAGATAACCTTATGACATTGTAATTAACGCCGTCATATCTCACTTCGTAATCCGCAACAGTCAAGGCCGTCGCATCACTAATAGAATAGTTAACAACACCTGCACCCGTATTACCAAGATTAGGTAATGCCTGCGTGATAGGCCCTATGAAAGATGCGCCAAGCGCATTAGATACAACACCTGAAGTAAATCGTGTACTACTGGAGCCCAATGATGACAAGCTTAAAATCGCATCATTTAACCCACCATCCGTTAAGTTATTAATGCTTAGATTATGGTCCACAGGACTAGGGCCACCAGCTGATTCAAATTTTATATTGCTGCCATATAGCCCAAAGGTCATAGTCGAGCCGGGAGTAGTACCCGCTAGCACATTAGCCGTAACGTTAGCATTCGTATTAATACTCGCTAGCAGTCCATTGGCAATATCCTGATTCGTATCGCCTACCAGGACTGTATATGATGTATTTATCGTTCGACCATCAAACTGTAAATCAAAACTAACGGTTTCGCCCACATTAAACCCATTATTTAAATAGTCTCCACCAAACTGACCTTGCAATGGCCCGGTATCTACCGTGCCAAAAACATTGCTACCTACATCACCATTTAGGTCATACCCTTGTACATGTAATTCATTAACGGTTTGCGTAATACCAATCGCGGTACGGCCTAATCTATTTTGCGTTTCGCCTAATAAATTGTCACGAAAATCCAGCAAACCGCCTAACTCTCCACCAGTTAATGTTTGTGTAATATTAACCGTACCGGCACTACTCAGTATCGCTATAGCGGTTTTATCTGATTCTCTTTCATCTACCTGTGCAACCAGCGTTAAAGCTGATGCGTTGGTGACTAATAACTGGCCGGTTCCTACCAATACATTCATGTTGCCATTAGCCTGTTCAACCACTGTCACGGTTATTTTTTCGGATAACCGCCTAAGCAAAGCATCACGTTTATCTAACAAGTCACTGGGCTGATTGCTCGCATCCGTTATAGTCGTTAATACACCATTAATTTCTGCAATCTGTTCGGTGATGGCATTAATTTCTGAAACTTCACTGCGAATTCGGCTATTAATTTCTATTTCTATATTTTCTAATTCTGTTGCCATGGTAGAAATGCGTTGCTGTACATTTTCTATTGCGCCTATCAGTGCAACACGAGGCGCGTTGGCTGATGGGTCATTCGCCACATCATTCATCGCGTTAAAAAAACCATCCAGTGCAGGCATCAGCCCGGCCTGTTCATCCGCTATAACACCCTCAACTCGTGTAGCGTAAAAATCAAATGCTTCGAGTCGACCCAGGCTAGAGGTAAAACCACGAATATTAGAGCTTACAAAACCATCAACTACACGGGTGACTGCCGATAACTCAGCGCCCTGGCCAAAGAAACTATTGCCTAATCTAATCGGGTTTCGTGCATCTATCTCAACACGCTGACGTGTGTAATCTTCATTGCCTACATTGGCAATGTTATTGGACACCGTCGTTAGCGCGCCCTGATAGGCTCGCAAACCGCTGAGCGATGTATTGAGTAGACTAGGCATATCGCCTCACTTCCTAACATTAATATCTGGGTATATAAAATACCCGGGAGCCACCTTCCTGAGTGTTATCAGGTTAACGGCACATTATGTAAATTCTTTAACTCTGACACCCGGTTTTGGAGCACATCATTAGCACGTATTCTATTGATTTTCCTGGCATAATCCGGGTCCGTCGCATAACCTGCTTTTTGTAATTCTTTAGCGTATGCATCTGCATCATAGCCGCGCTCTAAGGCTTTTTGATAACGCTCATTGCCACGAATAAAATCAACATAATCGGTGACTGCGTCGGAAACTGAATCATACGAACGAAACGCTGCTGTTTCTTGCTGCATCACGCCATGGCGATACTCACGTGTCACTATTTCCACCTTGTCACCCGACCAGCGCTCATCGGCTTTAATACCAAATAAATTAAAACTATTTGAACCGTCTGCATTCAAGGGTAAATATTTACCCCAACCTGTCTCCAATGCAGACTGTGCCAACAATACATCCGCATCAACACCCAACTCTTCTGCTGCACGCAAGGCGTGTGGCCAAATATCTTCAACAAAGGCCTCTGCTGTTTGCCAGGCCGATGGTTGGTTTTCCGAACTCGATGCGCTACCAGCAAATTTAAGCGGCGATTGTTGCGTAAGCCTTTGCAGCGTTACTGTTTGAGGTGACTGAGTATTTTTTTGTTTAGCGCTAGCCGTGTAATCTTGAATATTTTTTATATTTAAATTGTCATCAGGTGTGCCACCTAACTGACGCTCTATTACATTGGCTAAACCAATTCCGCGTGAATTAGAAATCTGCGTGCTTAGCTGTTTGTCATACATATCCTGATACATCTTTTCTGCATTACTACCAAACAATTCATTTTCTGGCAGCGTATCTCGCATACTCTTCAGCATCATTTGCACAAACAGTGATTCAAATTGCTTAGCAACTTGCTTGATTGCGTCCGGACTTTTTTCACGCGCACCTTTTTTGAGCTGCGTAAGCGATGACTGATCTGTATAGGTAGAAGGATCGACGGCTTGCATTTTAAATCACAATTAACTCAGCCGTTAATGAACCCGATTGTTTTAATGCTTCAAGCATAGCCACCAGATCACCCGGTGCTGCACCTACTCGATTCACCGCATCCACTAATTCTCTTAAGCTAACCCCTGGACGAAATAAAAACATCCGCGCATCGTCTTGTTCAACATTAATTTCACTGCGCCCAACCACCGTAGTTACGCCATCGCTTAATGGATTCGGTTGACTCACAATAGGATCAGATACAACGCTAACAACCAGACTACCGTGTGACACAGCTGCGCGTTTCACTCGCACATCGTCTGTAATAACAATCGTGCCGGTGCGAGAATTAATAATAATTCGCGCGGGACCATTATCCGGTGACACCTGAAGATTTTCTAAGAATGAAATGAATTCAACTTTTTGCGTAGTGGTGGGTGGCGTCAATACTTGAACAGACACACTGTCCAATGCATGCGCACTATCGGGGCCTAATATATTATTGATTGCATGAACTACACGTTTGGCGGTAGTGAAATCACTGCGATGTAAGTTGAGTACTATTTGATCCATATTGGCAAATGGATTCGGTACTTCGCGCTCTATCATCGCGCCATTAGGTATACGACCAACACTTGGAATATTTACCGTTACCTTTGAACCATCATTACCTGAAACACCAAAACCACCCACAATTAGGCTGCCTTGTGCAACTGCGTATATTTTACTATCCGCCCCTTTTAACGGTGTCATTAATAGACTTCCACCACGTAAACTTTTTGCATTACCCAATGAGGAAACCGTAATATCTATTTTTTGACCCGGTTTACTAAAAGGCGGTAAATCAGCATGAATCGCCACGGCGGCAACATTTTTCAGCTGTGGCTTACTGCCTTCCGGCAAGATTATGCCGTACTGCTGCAACATATTTTTAAAACTCTGTGTTGTAAAAGGTGTTTGTGTCGTTTGATCACCACTCCCATCCAGGCCAACCACCAACCCATACCCTACTAATTGGTTATCTCTCACCCCTGCAACCGATGCGATATCCTTAATGCGCTCGGCATATGCACTGCTAAAGGCCAGCAACAAGACAATAAATAGGATAATAAGTCGTCGCCAAAGCATTGGCACTCTCCAGATGAATACGTTTTTAATGTTAGAAATGCAAGTCTAAGGCCAACTTGTAAATTATTCTTACAACAGCATTTTTATGCATTTTCAATAAATCCATCAGAAAAAATGACCATACGGGTTAACAAGGTGAAAAATCTTAGAACGAAATCAGGGAAAAATGCAGATATTATCTAGTGGTTAATAGGACCTGCTGTTAGTCGCTTTACTAAATAGCCACATCAAGATCACCACGAGATGAAATGTTAAATTTAAACGCAAATGTCTCTATATGCTCATTTGCACTAAAAAATAGCGGATTTATTAAACGTTACATTTTATTAACGGCACTAAAATTTAATCAATCTGTAGGGTGGATCAAGCGCAGCGGATCCACCAGAATTGAGTCGTATATAGGTGGATCCGCTGCGCTTGATCCACCCTACTTTTCTTGAAAAGAGTTCAACTATCATTAATACATGCGTAGCAGCTAAAGCCTTGCACTAAAGTGCATAGTTTTAACTAGGACAATAAAAATTAAAAAGAGTCTTCCCTGACATCTGCTGCTACAAAAAAATGTACCTTATCAAGCATTAAAATGGCCACCATTTGCCATTTAAAAACTGCCCTAACCAACCCTGGTTATTTGCATCTGCAAGAAAACCCTCTCCACTATATACAATTTGTGCATCGGCCAGCTTAGATGATGACAAGGTATTATTAGGCAATACATCCAGTGGCCTAACAACACCGGCTATACGTATATACTCTTTACCCTGATTCAGGGTAAACCATTTCTCACCTTGTACGACTAAATTACCATTCGGCAAAATATCAACCACCGTCACAGTAATTTCACCGGTTAAACTATTGCTTTGTGAACTGTCAGCCTCACCTGAAAACTCACGCTCAGGTGCTATATCCATCGCCAGGATATCATTACCTTTATACGTTGGATTCACCCCAAAAATAGTCGGCGTAGCAAGCGTAAGTGAGTCTTCTTTAGTGCTATTCGTACCGGCTGATTTACTCGCACTGGTACTTTCCTGTAGTTTAATAGTAATAATGTCACCGATCCGGTAGGGCTTTGGATCTTGAAACATAGAAAGACTATTACCTTGAAATAATGATCCATTATTGTAAGTAGGTGGCTGCGGAGCAACAGGCCTCACAATGGGCTCAAAATCGGCTAACTCATGGGATGTAGTCGCACAACCGCCTATAAAAACAAAAGAAGCTGTGGCGATTATTTTTGTTACATCAATTAACGTCATGATCTACCTATATCATTCAAACTTACAGGTTATTGCTAACGTACTGTAGCATTTGGTCTGTGGTTGAAATTACTTTTGAATTCATTTCATAAGCACGTTGCGTTTCTATCATATTAACCAGTTCTTCCACCACATTGACATTGGATGTTTCAACTGCACCACTTTGTAAGTTACCTAAGCCAGTTAAACCCGGCGTCCCTGTCGTAGGCGAACCACTTGATGCCGTTTCTGCAAACAGGTTATTACCTTCTGGCTGCAAACCAGATGGATTAACAAAGTCCGCCAGTTGAATATTGCCTACCTGTGAAGGCGTTGTATTACTGCCCGCTAAAACAGTTACCGAGCCATCATCACCAATCGTTATACTTTGTGCATCTACAGGAATAGTTAAAGCTGGTTGTAACAATAAACCCTGCGATGTCACTACTTGCCCATCTGCATCCAACTGAAACATACCATCACGCGTGTACGATACAGTGCCATCCGCTTGCTGTATTTGAAAGAAGCCCCGGCCTAAAATGGCCATATCCAATCCCTTGCCAGTCTGTGTAATATTACCCTGTGTATGTAATTTTTCGGTCGCAACAACCCGTACACCTGTACCCACAGATAAACCTGATGGCAATCGACTATTTTCAGTGTTTTGCCCACCCGACTGACGTTTGTTTTGATAAATCAAATCCTGGAAAACGGCCTGGTCACGTTTAAAACCCGTGGTATTTACATTCGCCAGGTTATTTGCAATGACAGACAAACGAGTTTGCTGTGCATCTAATCCGGTTTTTGAAATCCATAATGCTGGATTCATAACTGCTTCTCCAAATCACTCATGTGCTTAACTATTACGCAACAATCTAGCCGATGCTTCATCATTAGATTTTGCTTCTTGCATTAATTTAATATTGGTTTCAAATTGACGTGCATTGGCAATGAGTTCAATCATCTGACCCACTGCATTTACATTACTGCGTTCAATTACACCCGACTCTAACTGCACATCAGGTGAAGCCGGTTCTATCAAACCACTTCGAACTTGCAGTAAACCATCCGCATTTTTATATAATTCATCCAGCTTTGGATTTACTAATTTTATTCTATCTGCAATAACCATTGCATCTGCAGCCTGCCCAACTGGCCTTATACTAATCGAGCCATCCTGACCAATTTCTATTTTTTCTGCTGGTGGAATAGCAATTGGTCCGGCATTACCCACAACTGAAAAACCTGTTCCTGTTGTTAAGCGCCCCACACTATCCAGCCTTAAATCACCCGCACGTGTAAACGCTTCTACTCCTTGTTCGTTTTGCACCGCAATAAAACCGTTGCCATTAATCGCAATATCCAGTTCTCTATCAGTCGTGACAATAGGGCCCGCTGATAAATCAACATCATCGGCCTGTTGTTGATTCATGACACGTGTATTAAACCCGGGGCCTTCCACATTCCAACTGGTAAATGTATTGAAATGGGATTTAAACCCTACCGTATTAGCGTTAGACAAATTATGCGCAACAGCGGTCTGTGCTTGCATCGCCTGTCTTGCACCATTAGCGGCGGTATATAACATTTTATCCATTTCTAAAGCCTGATTTATAAATGCAAATTAACATTTAGTTATGAGATATTAATAATAGTTTGTGTAATGGTGTTAGCCGTTTCAATGGCTTTTGAGTTTGCCTGGAAATTCCGCTGCGCCGTTATTAAACTAACTAGCTCACCTGTCAAATCGATATTGGATGTTTCCAATGCACCAGACTGTACTAAACCCAAATTACCGGTGCCTGCTTCACCACCCAATACTGTACCTGATTCAACCGTGGCGACCCATGAGGTATTGCCAACCTGACGCAGACCTTGTGGGTTATCAAAGCGTGCTAATGCAATTTTACCCAGAGCGGTAGTTTGCCCATTAGTAAAGCTGGCTCTAACCAGACCATTATCGGCTATTTCAATACCACTCAAGTTACCCGTAGCAAAACCATTTTGGCTTAGGGACTGTACAGTAAAGCTACCCTGTGCTTCCTGAGTCAAGGTATTACCCGCACTGGTAAAATCAACTGCGATGGAAAGAGGATTGGAACCATTCCCTGGATCATAAGTATCAAAGGGTATAATGCCCGGGTAATTCCCTGTTGTATCAAGTTGACCTGCGCCATCAAAATCCAGGCCAGATAAATCTGGAGCAACACCTCCCAATACCCCACCTGAGGTCATTGGATATCCATCCATAGTGGCGCGTGTATCCCATGTATTGTTAATATCATCCGTCATTACAAAATACATGGTTAAAATATGCGAGTTACCCTGCGAATCAAACACCGTGGCCGAGGTAGAATTATTGTAACTAGAAACTGAGGGGCTAACCGTTGATACCGGCACGGTGCCAAGTGCAGCATTAAACTCGGCATCAATAGCACCTGTAGTAATCTGTGGAATATCTGACGGTAAATTTAAATTGATACTCACTGAGCTGGTCGCTTGCGGGCTACCTACCGTGTTAGGTACTGCCAGGGGAACCGTACTCGATAAACTCGTTGTACCAACATTCCCGGTGACTGAATCAACTGGAAAGGCCTGCAGTATTTGCCCCGCACTATTCGATATAAAGCCTTCTTTATTTACTTGAAAGGCACCCGCTCTTGTATATAACAAATCACTACTGGTTTGATTGGGGCGCATTACAAAAAAGCCTTCGCCACTAATCGACATATCTAAGGTATTTTCTGTAAATTCAAGATTACCCTGACCAAACTGTTGAGATACTGATGACAGCTGAACACCAGAGCCAATTGCATTAGCGGTAGTACCTAATGCAGAGGAAGAAAAAATATCTGCAAATTCTGCTC